>Ga0209573_1000387_pt1 | contig 96590 bp, 75 predicted proteins | sample TNRBio252014_DNA_FD_185870 | JGI IMG/M metagenome (GOLD analysis project Ga0209573, IMG submission 185870) | Wastewater treatment Type I Accumulibacter community from EBPR Bioreactor in Madison, WI, USA - TNR Reactor_6/25/2014_ DNA (SPAdes)... | ecosystem: Engineered > Bioreactor > EBPR >...
GTAATTCTGGAAATTCTAAAATTCTGAAAATTCTGATTCAGACAAATTAAAACACGGCGGAAAAAATCAAAACTTCCCCGCCGGCATAAAGTATTCCTCGTGATCGCTCGCGCGGATTTGCAATCCGCTCGCGCCCGATCTTCCCTTGTGCGACCAGCAACGATCATTTCTAAACGGCGCCTGTTAAACTCCGTTCAGGTGTCGGACACTTCCAAAAGTGTCCGACACCTGAACGGAGTTTAACAGGCACCCCATAAGATGTTTAGCGCAACACAACGAACGATCCCGCTCAAAACTTCTATTTTTACCCGGCTAACAAACACCTGCGATCAAAAATCAAACAAAAATGCCATTCAAAAAAAACCGAAACCGCCCAATCCATGCGTAGCACGACCCTGCCGGCTCCTTTTTTAGCGCAGATGCACGCTTTGTTGGGGGCAGAGACCGATGCTTTTCTGGAAGCCCTGCAGCAGCCGGCTCCGGTGAGCATACACCTGAATCCTTTGAAAGCGAGCGGACTGCAACAGGAGGCGCACGAACCGGTTCCGTGGTACGCTGCCGGGCGGTACTTAGCGGAGCGGCCGGTTTTTACGCTCGATCCGCGCTTTCACGCAGGCGCCTATTACGTACAGGAAGCCGCTTCGATGCTGGTTGCAGCGGCGGTGCAGCAGGGCGTACCATCCGGCCAGCCGCTTCGGGCGTTGGATTTGTGCGCGGCGCCCGGCGGGAAAAGCACGTTGCTGGCCTCCGTATTGCCGGCGGGGAGTTTGCTGCTTTCCAACGAAGTGATTCGAAACCGCTACCAGACGTTACAATACAATGTGGCGAAATGGGGCATTCCGGGGATGCACACCAGCCAGCACGACAGCCGCGATTTTAAAGCTTTGCAGGGCTGGTTTGATCTGGTGTTGGTGGACGCGCCCTGCTCCGGCGAGGGGTTGTTTCGGAAAGACCCGGACGCGGTGAAGGAGTGGTCGCCGGCCCATGCGGCCCATTGCTCGGCTCGTCAACGGCGCATTTTAGCGGAGGCGGCTGCGCTGGTTCGCCCCGGCGGGATGCTGATTTACTGCACCTGCACCTACAACGACGAAGAAAACGAAGGCAACGCCGCCTGGCTGCTGGAGCAAGAAGCTTTTCAGGCGCTGGAACTCGCGTTGCCCGCCGAATGGGGCCTGATCCGCAAAGGGATTGGCCACCAGTGTTATCCGCACCGCGTGCGGGGAGAAGGGTTTTATTTGTCGTGTTTTCGTCGGGCAGGCGGGGAGAAATCCGCCGCATCCGCCGCTAAAGCATTGCCTCCCGCCGCGTTGAAACCGGCTTCAAAGTCGGACCTCGAAGCCCTCGCGCCCTGGTTGGCGCCGGATGCAGGAATGGCCATTTTTCAGGATTGGCAAGGGGCGTTCCGGGCTTTGCCGGAGGAGCAGGTTGCAGATTGTATGCAAATTGGCGCGACGCTCCGGCAGTCGGCATTCGGCGTGCCGCTTGGCTTGTTTAAAGGCAAGGATTTTTTGCCGGCGCCTGAATTTGCACTCAGCACGCTCATCCACCCTTCGGTGCCGCGCGTGGCGTTGGAGCGGAACGAGGCTTTGCACTTTTTGAAAAAAGAACCGCCGGTGTTTTCGCCCGTTCCACAAGGCTGGATGCTGGTGAAATACGAAGGATTAGGGTTGGGCTGGGCCAAGGGAATCGGGAACCGGGTGAATAATTATTACCCGAAGGAGTGGCGGATTTTGATGCAGCTTAAGTAGTGTCTGTCTTTATAGTCCGATAGCTGCGTTGTATTTCGCCCCAAAATCGGTCATTTACGCGAGTAAACTCTCGCTTTTGGGGCGAAATACGCCTTGCTCTCGAACTCTAAAGAGCAGACACCGGACTAAATGGCGGATACTAAGTAGTGTCTCTTTTATTAGTCGGATAGCAGCGTTCGTTTCGACTCCGCTCAATGACCGCATATTTTGCCCCAGAATCGGTCATCTACGAAAAAAACGCCTAAAATGACATAAGACACCCCAAACTTGAGATGTCTTATGTTTCAACACACATAGCTTCACAAAGCGGCATGTTTCTATCGCAACAAGAGCGCGTGGGGGATTACCCTCCGGCAAGTTCTTCAATCAACCTGGAAATCTGGGCAATTCTGTCTTTGTCCAGAGAGTAGTTGATGAATTTCCCGTTCCGGTCTGCTGCTACAACGCCTGCACGGCGTAGAATCGCCAGGTGTTGTGAAGCGACAGATTGTTCCAAACGCAGTTTGATATAAATATCAGTAACGTTCATGTTGCCGTTTTCTTCGAGAAGATCAATGATGCGTTGCCGCAACTTGTGGTTGATGGCTCGCAAAACCAATACCGCTTTTCTCAACTCAGCATAATCGAGCTGGATTTGGTCTTGGCCTTTGCGGAGGACGATGGATTCATTTTTTTGCTTTCTCATAATAAATCATAGTGTTTAATGATCTGTTTAACAAATCGGTTCAAAGATCATGCCAAATTAAGGCAAACGTTGATATGTATTGCCGGTCAATGGCGTCGGGTAAAAAATTAGCATATAAAAAATAACGATACTATTCTCCTTTTTTGTATCTAAGGGTGCAGGTTTTGTTGTCCTGTATTGTCGGACAAAACCGGACAGATACTACCAATTAGTAAGCAAGTTAGTGAAAATCAGTCAAATGAGCAAGAGAAAAAATACATTCTTTTCATTATTATTGAAATTGGGCACAATACAACCCGATCAACGCCTTTAAGGAAGCCTTATCATGTGCGGCGGAGGGGGGCTGGCCGTTCAGGAGGCGGATAAATTGTTCGGTAAGGCTGCCTACCCATTTTCGCAGCGAATCGGCGTCGGTTGTCTTATTTTCTAGGGCATCGAAAAGCGGCGCCACAAGGGCGTATAAGTCTTTGTCACTGAGGTGGTCATAAGCTTGCGTCAGGGTTTGGGAAATGGTTTCGAAGACAGCACGGGTTCGGGGAGTATCGTACCACTGGAGGTCTTCCCGGCTCAGGGGAATGCGGGCAAATAACTTGAGGCAAACCGCAGCTTTGTGCCTGCCGGTGTGCATACTCCGCAGAATGCCTTCAAACCGGCGCACTTCATCCCGGATCAGGGTTTCATCAGAGGCGCTGGAAGTATTGCTCCGGAATTCCAGCAACAGTTCCGCATCCACCATTTTGGGCTGGCGACCACGCGCCCTGGCGATTTCCAGACAGGTATTCCAGACTATTTTTGTAAAATAAGTGCGCAGCAAAACCGTGTTGTTGAACTGCTCCTTCATGCGTTCCAGCTTTTTTTCCAGCAGCACGAGGTTCACCTGTTGCACAAGATCTTCCCGATCGTGTGATTGAAAATAACCGCGCGACACACAGGCAGACACCACATGCCTGATGATGAACTGATAACGCAACAACAGCTTTTCCGGCTTATGATGGAGCCATTCTACCTCTTCCCGATGATCGTCACTTCCCAATTTCGCTTCTTTGTTAATGTTGTATTAAGAAATACGACTATGATTCCACCTGCAAAAGACGGGAACGTACAAGATTACGAAAGTTTTCAAAAACACTAAAATCTAAAAGATCATGAGAAAGATTTTTGTTCCGCTGATCATCTCCCTGATGGCCATCGTTGCCTGCAACCGCGAAGCATACAAAACCGCCGGATATGATGACTATGCATCGGCCCACCGCATCATGGCCATTTTGCCTGCCGAAACCATCACTACCGGGAGAATGCCCAAAGATGCCACCCCGGAAGACATTGCAGTCGTAGAAGCAGCAGAAAGCAAGGCTTTTCAGGTTGCGCTCTACAACCAGTTGTCGAAGCGCTCCGGGTCACGAAATGGCGATATCCGCGTCAATTTTCAGCATTACACCGAAACCAATGCGCTTTTAGAAAAGGCGGGTATTGACCTGCGCGACTCCTGGAAGCATTCCCCTGTCGAACTGGCAGGTTTGCTCGGCGTAGATGCCATTGTGCGCACCACGGTTCGAAAAGAATTCTACCTCACCAATCTGGAATCCTTTGGCATATCCGTAGCGACAACAATCGTCGCCTTGTTTGTTGACCCGCTTGCCTGGTGGTTGTTCCCCAATTCTCAAACCAGCGATGTATTTGCCTCCTGTGCAGTGCTGGATGGCAAAAGTGGCCAACCTACCTGGAGCATCGGCCGCGACGAGCCTACGTACTGGAACAAAGGCCATAGCGAAGTGGTGGAGGAAATTTCGCGCAAGCTCTCCCGCCGCTTTCCATACCGGGATTAGTTTAAAAAGGGCAAGTTGGCAAGGGGCAAGTTGGCAATTATATTTCGTGAAATTTCTCTCTTTTCTAATTGAACAATCCCCTCTTTTCATTATCAAACACGAAATTTTTGCCCTTTGCCCCTTTGCCCCTTGCCTTTCGGCAAAAATTACCTGGTCACTTTAATAATCCGCTGCATTTTTGTGGAAAACGCCCCGCCGCTCAATCGTGCGAGGAAGACGCCATCCGACAAGTTGTTTAGATCAACGGACACCTCGGTTTTCCCGGCAGCAATGGTTTGCTGCAAACACAAACGACCGGCCACGTCGAAAATCTGTAATTGAACGGCCTCCGCTATTGCTGCATCCATGCCCAGTTGAGCCAGGCCGCTTGTTGGGTTGGGGAACAATTGCCAGCCGGCATCCGGTACAGGGTTTTCTGTGGAGACCACCGTTACTGCGAAGCAATTGGAGGTAGCCGTGCAGCCTGCCTGTGTCACCATCACCGCATATAAGCCGCTTACGGTTGGTGCGAAAATATTCCCTGTGGCGCTTTCTATTGGCTCATTCGCAGCGCAATCTATCCACTGAAACGAAGCGTCGTTGGCTTCTACAGTCAGTACCTGGCCTTCGGGCTGCACCAAAAAGGTCACTTCGTTCACCAGTAGGGTCAGGGTTACGGTGGAATCGCAACCGGCAGCGTTAGTAAAGGTGGTCTCATAGGCGCCAGCTTCTTCGAGCGCCACTCCGTTGAAGAGGTAAGTTTCTCCTTTGCATATCGTCGCTACCGCGGACGTAATATCAATTGGCAACGTCATCAGGTTCAGGATAACAAGACTATCACAACCTAATGTATTGGTAAGCAGCGCCGTATAAGCGCCGGAAACAGACAGTGTTTCCCCGTTAAATTCATAAGACTGGCCTTCGCAAATGGTCTCTTCCAGGAGGGTCAGATCCGGATCCCGTTGTGTTAACGTCAGTGTGACGGTACTGTCACACCCGGCTTCCGTTGCCAGCAGGGCTGTATAAACACCCGGTTCCGTAAGGGTCTCGCCGTTGAAACTATACGATCCGCCTTCACAGAAGAAATCCGTTACTTCGGTATTAGCGCTTGTGAAAAGGCTCAAATTCAGGATCACGAGGCTGTCGCAGCCGTCGCTATTCGCCAGAAGAGCGGTATAAGCGCCGGGTGCGGTGAGGTTTTCCCCATTAAAGAGGAAACTCTGCCCTTCGCAGAACGTTTCTTCCAACAAGGTCAGGTCTGTCAATCTTACCGTAAGGTTCAGGCGGATTGTGCTGTCGCAACCGTTCGAGCTTTGGAAAACCGTGTCATAAATCCCGCTTTCTGTGAGCAATTCGCCATAGAAATCGTAACTGCTTTCTTCACAGATAGTTATGGCCAGAGTTGTGAGGGATTCGGGCAGTACGGTCAGGTTTAAGGTCAGGGTGCTGTCGCAACCCGCTGCATTTGTATAAGTAACTGGATACACGCCGCTTTCTGTGTATTCCTGCCCTTCAAAAGCAAAGGTTTCGCTTGCGCAAATTGTTGCTTCCATCGAGGTTTGGGAAGTTGGCAATTCTGTCAGGGTCAGCGTTACGGTACTGTCGCAACCGCTTTGGTTTTGCAACACCGCCGTGTACACTCCGCCTGCGGTGAGGGTAGTGCCATTGAATTCGTAGGTGTCGCCTTCGCAGAAGCTTGCATCCAGGCTGGAAACAGAAGCGGGCAACACGGTTAAATTCAAAATAACCAGACTGTCGCAGCCAACTGAGTTGGTCAACAGGGCAGTATAAGCGCCAGGTGCGCTCAGGTTTTCCCCACTGAATAAATACGTTTCACCGGCGCAGATGGACGTTTCTATCAATGTCAGATCCGGTTCTATTGCAGTCAACGTCAGGGTAATGATGCTGTCGCAACCGCTTTGGTTTTGCAACACTGCCGTGTACACTCCGCCTGCGGTGAGGGCAGTGCCATTGAATTCGTAGGTGTCGCCTTCGCAGAAGCTTGCATCCAGGCTGGAAACAGAAGCGGGCAACACGGTTAAATTCAAAATAACCAGACTGTCGCAGCCAACTGAGTTGGTCAACAGGGCAGTATAAGCGCCAGGTGCGCTCAGGTTTTCCCCACTGAATAAATACGTTTCACCGGCGCAGATGGACGTTTCTATCAATGTCAGATCCGGTTCTATTGCAGTCAACGTCAGGGTAATGATGCTGTCGCAACCGCTTTGGTTTTGCAACACCGCCGTGTACACTCCGCCCGCGGTGAGGGCAGTGCCATTGAATTCGTAGGTGTCGCCTTCGCAGAAGCTTGCCTCAAGATTGGTGGTGGAAATTGAGTTTGGGCTTACGGTCAACATGATATTGACAATACTATCGCAGCCAGCAGCCGTGGTCAAAACTGTAAAATAAGACCCGGTTGAAGAGAGGGTGTCGTTGCCCAGAATATAAGACTGGCCTGAACAAAGAGAGACGGCAAGGCTTGTCGGCGGAGGTGGCGGCACGACGGTCAGGTTGAGGATGACGGTGGAGTCTTCTCCGTTTACATCTGTAAAAACCGCCTCGTACTGGCCGCTGGTGGTCAGCGTTTCGCCGTCGAAAATGTACGCCTGGCCTGAGCAGATCGTTTCGTTGATTTCTACCGTATCGGCAAGGATGGAAGGCGGGTGCACCAGGGAATTTGCAACCAACTGCGTGGTGGTTACGGAGTGGTGTTTCTCTTCAGTTTGTTGCCACGTCTGTGGAAAATCGCTTTGTTTTTGGGTAAACAGGGCATAGGGAATTGCCAATAAAAAAAGTAAGCTTAGTCGCATCATAATGTTATAAAAAATTTAAATTTAAAAAAAACAAATAGATGCGGCGAAGGTACTAAATATCTCATGCGGGCGAACTTTTACACCCCAACATACCTGAAATGGCATGAGACACCTTGAAAGTCAGAGGTGTCTCATGCCAGCTTTTAAAAAGTGCAGAAATGCTATGCCTGCACCTCCGATCCGAGAACCGAAGACAAATACTCCCGGTTCATTCTCGCAATATTTTCCACCGAAATTTCTTTCGGACATTCGGCTTCGCAAGCCGTAACGTTCGAGCACATGCCGAAACCTTCCAAATCCATCTGCTTCACCATTGCCTGCACCCGTTTTTTAGCTTCTACTTTGCCCTGCGGCAACAAGGCTAAGTGCGATACTTTGGCGCTCACAAACAACATAGCCGAAGCGTTGGGGCAGGCCGCCACACAAGCGCCGCAACCGATGCAGGACGCCGCGTCGAATGCACGCGAGGCAGTGTCTTTTTCTATGGGAATGGCGTTGGCGTCCTGAGCCTGGCCGGTATTGACCGAAACATAACCGCCGGCCTGGATGATGCGCTCAAAAGCTTCCCGGTCTACGACTAAATCGCGAATCACCGGAAAAGCACGCGCCCGGAAAGGCTCGATCACGATGGTGTCGCCGTCTTTGAAATGGCGCATGTGCAATTGACAGGTGGTGGTGCCACCCATTGGCCCGTGCGGCTGGCCATTGATGACCATATTGCAAGTGCCACAGATGCCTTCGCGGCAATCGTGTTCAAAGGCAACCGGCGTTTTCCGCTCGTTGATCAGCGACTCGTTGAGTACGTCTAACATTTCGAGGAAGGACATGTGCTCGTTGGCTTCAACGGGGTAGGTTTCCAGACGGCCTTTGTCGTTCGGACCGCTTTGGCGCCATATTTTGAGTGTGAGTTTCATCGTTTGCATATTGCTTCGGATTTTTTACTTGTAACTTCTCTTACTTGGGTGCACGTCATTAAAAACAAGCGGCTCCTTGTGCAGGGCGGGGTCTTCCCCCCAGCCTTTGTATTCCCAGGCAGCCACGTAGGCGTACTGTTCGTCATCGCGATCCGCTTCGCCTTCCGGCGTCTGGTATTCCTCGCGGAAGTGCCCGCCGCAGGATTCATTGCGCTCTAAGGCATCCACGATCATCAATTCCCCCATTTCTAAGAAATCGGCCACGCGGTGGGCTTTTTCGAGTTCCGGGTTAAATTCGTTGGCGGAACCAGGTACGAATACATTTTTGTAGAATGCTTCCCGCAATTCGCGAATCATCGTCCGGGCTTTAGCCAGCCCTTCTGCCGTCCGCGACATGCCGCAGTAATCCCACATGATTTTGCCAAGGCGGCGGTGGAAACTTTCCACAGATTGCGTTCCCTGAACACCGAGGAAGCTTTCCAAACGATCTTTAACCTCCTTTTCCGTTGCCGCAAATTCTTCGCGGTTCGTGTCGAATTTGGGCGTGCGAATGTCGTTGGCCAAGTAAGTACCGATCGTATAGGGCAGCACGAAATAGCCGTCCGCCAAACCCTGCATCAGCGCAGAAGCGCCGAGGCGGTTGGCGCCGTGGTCGGAGAAGTTACATTCCCCGCCGGCAAACAGTCCGGGAACATTGGTTTGCAGATTGTAATCTACCCAAAGGCCGCCCATCGTATAATGCACTGCCGGGTAGATTTTCATCGGCATTTTGTACGGGTTTTCGCCCGTAATTTTTTCGTACATCTCGAAAAGGTTGCCGTATTTTTCTTCTACTTCCTTTTCGCCGAGTTCGATGATTCTTGCTTTATCTGCGTGGTGTTCGCCGATCGAGTTGGCTTTTGATTTGCCATAGCGCTCAATGGCAGACGCAAAATCGAGGAAAACGCCCAGCCCGGTTGGCACCACGCCCAGCCCTTCATCGCAGGCGACTTTCGCTGCCCTGGAAGCGACGTCGCGCGGTACTAAATTCCCAAATGCCGGATAGCGACGCTCTAAGAAATAATCGCGGTCGGCTTCGGCTATTTCGGTGGCATTTTTCCGGCCTTCCCGGATGGCCTGCGCGTCTTCTTTTTTCTTTGGAACCCAAACCCGACCGTCGTTGCGTAGACTTTCCGACATCAGCGTGAGTTTCGACTGGTATTCGCCGTATTGCGGAATGCAGGTTGGGTGAATTTGCGTAAAGCAGGGGTTGGCCATGTAAGCGCCCCGGCGCACGGCTCGCCATGCCGCCGTTACGTTGCAGTTCATGGCATTGGTGGAGAGGTAGAACACGTTGCCGTAGCCGCCGGTAGCCAACACGACCGCATGGGCGCCGAAGCGTTCCAATTTGCCGGTGACTAAGTTGCGGGCGATGATGCCGCGCGCTTTGCCGTCTACCAGCACCATGTCGAGCATTTCGTGGCGGTTGTACATCTCCACGCTGCCCAGCGCAATCTGGCGCGAAAGCGATTGGTAAGCGCCGATCAGCAATTGCTGACCCGTCTGGCCGCGTGCGTAAAACGTCCGGCTCACCTGCACCCCGCCAAAAGAGCGGTTTTCAAGCAATCCGCCGTATTCGCGGGCAAACGGTACGCCCTGCGCCACGGCCTGGTCAATGATAGCGGCGCTTACTTCTGCGAGGCGGTAAACATTAGCTTCGCGTGCGCGGTAGTCGCCCCCTTTGATGGTATCGTAAAAAAGGCGCCAGGTGCTGTCGCCGTCGTTGCGGTAGTTTTTAGCGGCATTGATCCCGCCTTGTGCGGCAATGCTGTGTGCGCGGCGCGGACTGTCGTGAAAAGTGAAGCACTTAACCGCGTAGCCCAATTCGCCCAGAGAAGCGGCAGCAGCAGCGCCGGCAAGCCCGGTACCCACCACGATGATTTCAATGTTGCGCTTGTTGTTGGGCGCCACGATCGGCATTGAAGACTTGTATTGTGTCCATTTTTCCGTCAATGGCCCGGCAGGTATTTTTCCATCGAGCATCATAGTCCAGCGTTTTTAAAATACATGTATAATGGAATCAGCGCAAACAGCGCCGGAACGATTACCGAGTAGATTTTTCCGATCAGATGGATCAGGGGCGTGTATTTCCGGTGGTTCCAACCTAATGTCTGGAAAGCGCTCTGGAAGCCGTGCCAGAGGTGGAAGGCAATTACGACCATCGAAACCACGTAAAAGATCACGAAGCCGGTGTTCATATAGGTCTCCTTCACCGTCGCGTAAAGGTCGGCTACTGCTACGCCGTCGTAGATTTTGTGTTCCAAAGCGCCCATTTTCATTTGCAGCCAAAACTGATAAAGGTGGATCACCAGGAAAACAAAAATGATGGTGCCGAGCCAGCCCATGTTGCTGGCAGCGCGCGCGTTGGTGTTGGTTGCGCGGGTGACCTTGACGGCGTATCCCTGCGGGCCGCGGGCCGTTACATTTTTGCGCCAGAGTATCCACCCCTGCACCGCGTGGATGAGGATGAAGGCATATAACCCATAGGAAATGACTTTAATCGGCGTAAAAGTTGTCATAAAGAGCGCGTAAAGATTGAACTTTTCGCCTTCGTCGCTGTATAGCAACTGCAAATTGCCGATCAGGTGAACCACCAAAAACAGGATCATAAACAAGCCGGTGAGGCTCATGATCAGTTTTCGCCCGATGGAGGATGTTAGAAAATTCGTAAACCAATTCATGTTTTTACGTTTTGTTGCAGTTCGAACGCATCTTTTGCGTCGGCAAAACCTTATGTTCGGTAACTTTGTGCCGTCCGAAATTCGGTTGCGTGCAAATCTACCGTAATAAGTGCATTCGGCCAACGACAGTTCAGCGGAAACTAAAACTCCTGAATTATTTAGAATCAATCAAAACAAATGAGTGATAACATGAACTTTGCAGCCTTCCTGGCAAAATTCCCGGAAGTGCGCCTGCCCGTCATCCTGAACGACGAAATTCACCACGATTTCAGCCGGCACAACGACCCGTTGCCCGGCCTGATGATCGAGCGCTTCATCGCGCCCTTAGAAACCAAACCGATTGACGAATTGACGGAATTCATTGCTTGTTTTAAAATACCGGACACGGGCGAGTTCCACGCAGTGGTGTACTGGAAAGCGGCGCTGCTGAATTACCAGTACGTCTTAGCCACCTTCACCAAAACCGGCCAGTTGGTGGACAAACGGGTCATCGCCGGTCTCGTTTCGGATGGCCAAACGCTGGTCACTTCTGTTGCGACGATTGACGAAGACTGGGTGATTCACATTGTGACCGGCCATGCGGACGCGGCTTCTGCGCACTTGTATGATGCTTCTCAAAGTAAGATTTCTGAGTTGGAATTGCTGCCGGAAGGGGTGATTATGGAGGCTTAGTTGGTGATCGGGCAGGAGCCCGATGAATAGGAGACACGAGGCGGAGCCCCGCGCCAGCGGAGGATTTGTAGTCGTCAGCTTTAGTTGGCAGACTTTAAGCTGCGAAAAGAAAAATGAGCGGGTGGGTTGATTTGAAGATTAGTTAATTTGAAGATTTGAAAATGGGGCTTTCGTTTCAGATGAAGGGGATCGTATCGTAGGAACTGGTAGCCTGGCAGTCTGTTGCTTTCCCGATTGTGTTCTTATTCCGAGGGTAAATGATCCTACAACTTGGAGTTACAGGATCAGTAATCTACGATTTCTTTACTAGCATAAAATATTCATAACGATGAAAAACCTGATTTGCATTTTAGCCTTGTCGCTGTTTTTTATTCCGTTTGCGGATGCGCAAGCTGACCCGGCATACGTCAAAGCCTTGAAAAAAATGTTTGAGCTCAACGGATCGGAAGAGACCTACAAAGCGGCGATCACACAATCCTTAAATATGTTTAAGGATCAATTTCCTGAGGATGAATCCAATTTTATTAAAGAATTTGAAGGGGAGTTGTTGAACACCACGTTCAACGATCTCTTCGAAATGCTGACGCCCGTGTATGCGAAATACCTGACCCTGGAAGACGTCGAAGAAATGATCAAATTTTATGAAACGCCCATCGGGAAAAAATTTGCAAAAAACACGCCTTCCATTACTCAGGAATCCATGCAGGTCGGCCAGCAATGGGGCATGAAAATCGGGGAAAGAATTACCGAAAAGATGATGAAAGAGAAGAAGGATTAGGGCTTGGCTTTTTCTGATGTTGCAGCTTGTTGGGATTTGAATCGGGCAGAGCCCGATAAATAGTAGACACGAGGCCGGAGCCTCGCGCCAGCATTTGTAAAAAGGTAAAAAAGCTAAAAACTAACGAACCGCCCTGGCTAAACGAAACCCCAGGTAGCGGAACCTGCCGCCCGGGCTATTGCCGCTACGACTGGCGCAACGAACGTAGGCGGGGTTGCCGAACCATGACCCGCCACGTACCACCCGGAGGGAGCCGCTATCAGGGCCTTTGGGGTTGTTTTCTGCGGAGGAGGGGTAAGTGCCAAACCAATCCCAGCACCACTCCCATACATTGCCACTCATGTCGTGTAGGCCGATGGCATTGGGGCTGTTCAGGCTGCCGACGGGTACTGTTTTGGCGCGGTATTCTCCGGCGATGGAATAGTCTTTTTTGCCGCCTGCGCTGCCGTCAAAGTTGATTGCTGTTGGGTCGGCCATGTCTTTTCCGTTTCCGAACCGTACTTTTTTTCCACCCTGACGCGCAGCGTATTCCCATTCGGCTTCGGTAGGCAGGCGGTAGCCGTTGGCGTTCCAGTTGGCACTGACCTCAGCCCCATTGATGGTGTAAACTTTTTGAAGGCCGCGCTGCCCACTGAGCCAGTTGCAATATGCCACCGCATCATTCCAGCTCACATTAATCGCCGGTCTTTTTTCACGCCCCCAGTTTTGGTCTGAAGGCTTGGTTATTCCGGTAGCGGTGCAAAAAGCGTCGTATTCGTCGAAAGTCACTTCGTATGGACTCAGGTAAAAATCACTCAGCGTCACCTCCCGCACCGGTTTTTCATCGCTTTCGCCTTCATCGAAGAGGTCGCCCATGCGAAAGGTACCGCCAATAATGCGGATGAAGTTGTCGAGGGCGGGCGGGGGCTTATTTTCAGGGGTTTCTTTTTTGGCGGGCTCAGTTTTTACAGGTGGTGGGGCTATTTTTGCCCGCGCTTTAGCTGCGTGACGGCCTTTAGGGTATCTTCTCAAATAAGCCTCGTAAGCTTCTTTTGTCCCAACTTCGGTAGCAAAATCAAAGGCAGCGTCATCTTTGGCTGCTTCTTCGCGGCGCTTTTTTTCCAGTTCGGTTTGTTTTTGTTTGCGCGCTGCTTCATCGTTTTGGGCTTTGATACGCGCACGGGCTTTCTGGATAAGCTGATCCAGTTCCGGGCACTTTGCAGCATCCGAACAGTCATTTTTGCCTTTTGTCCACTCGTTAATTGCTGTTTGGTATTGGCCTTTGTCAAAGGCTGCCTGGCCATCTTTTTTTCTGTATTGGCAACAGCTTTGGGCGCTGGCGAATAAAGGTAAGGTGAGCAGAACTAAAAAGGGGAGTAGAAAACGAACGGTTATCATAACGGTGTTTTTGAATAGCGTAGTGGCGCTCCGGCCTCGGATAGAAGCATAACAACCAAGGAACCTATACTGTCTGACGAACGGGGACTTGCGGAGATTGAGAAATCGGCGTTTGAAATCCCAGAATAATGTCTTCCAGTTTTGCGCCAAGCGCTACCAACTCGTCTACAATTTTTCGATCGGTATTATTGGCTTGAACCCAAATTTTACCTCCAACGAGGTCAAAATGAAAAACGACATCGTGGACGAAGTTTTCCTGCTCATCCCACCCAATACGGATCAGTTGATAATGATGACCTTCTTTATCTGCAACAATCTGGTTGTGGACGTTTGGCCAGAAAGGCGACTTCACAGCGGCATATTCTTCTAATAGTTGCTGGATTATGCGTTGGTATCTTTTTGTATTTGCCATGCTGCAATGGTTTGCTGTTTCAAATCAATAATAAGTAAATTTACGGAATAAAGCCCTAATATCTTCAAAAAGAGGGGGACTTTTTCCAATCTGGCATGTGCTTCCAGAGGGATTGCAAGAAAAAGCATCCAGTTAGCTCCGCGCTCGTTGAGTGCCTGTCTATAAACTAAAACTTGTCCTAACGCTTCATAAAATTCCTGCGTAAATGATTGTCCTGCAAAATCTTTTATCTCTACTACGATTTTGCGACCATTTTTGTACGCTCCTAATATCTCACGTGCTGCCAGATCTATATAAAGCCCGGCCAAACCTTGTACAGGTATAAACAGAGGGTCTTCCGTGATTTGCCATCCGTCTTTTTCCAAAGCTACTTTTACCTGTGGATGAATGCGGTCTCTAAGTGGCATACGCTTGTTTTATCGTTCACATTTGCTAACCTCTTTCATTAAAATTGGGTCATCCGGTGCTATCTTCAGGGCCTTTTTCCAGAATTCACAGGCTCTTTTCGGTTTATCTGCGAAACTTCTTGCATCAATAATGGCTCCATCAAGTTCTTTTTTAAGTTCGCCAATTCGTTTATCAGCATCGGGAGTTTTTTTACCATTTGGAAATCGTAATTTATAATCCCGAAGCGCCGGCAAAGTCCCAATAGAATCGGCTGCCCGCCAGGCCCGGGCATCTTCCTGAGCAGCAATTTCTTCAGGAGATGTGGGCTCTTTTTGCTCAGGGGCCGGCGGCCACACCATCCAAACTAAAAAGGCCAATACCAGCAACGCGCCACCCGCCAGCATAAAACGGGTCTTTGGCTCGGGATTGTCGCTTTTTACAGCACTTGTTGCCAATCCCGCATTCGCCCTGCCCAATACCCTTCTGGCTGCCTCATTTTCAGGTTGCAAAAGCCGTGCCGCCTCGGCCGCCGCCACCGCTTTTGTCCAGGCACGCCGCTCCAGATGTTTTTCCGCTTCCGCTAATTTGCGTTGAAAATTCGCCTCCCGCTGCAAGGTTGCCGTGCATTCATCCAACTGGCGTTGCAGCGTGGCCGGGCTTTCCGGAAACCCCGGCTCGTATTGTTGCAGCGCCTGTTGCCAGGCAGCGCGGGCTTCTTTCCATTGGGCGGCTTTGTGCAATTCGCGGGCGCGAGTGATGGCGCCCTCGTAAGCGGTGCGGCGTTCGGCAGTTGCCAAGCTTTCGGAATGTTGTTTTTGGCGGGTTTCGCATTCGGCGATGCGGGCTTGCAGTGCGGCGGCATCGGGTGAAAATCCGGGGCGGTGCAGGCGGCCTGCTTCACTATAGGCGCTGGCAGCTTCGGCCCAATTGCTTTTGCCCCAAAGGTGTTCAGCGGCTTGCACGGCAGCCAAAAACTCCTGTCGTTGGAGAGCTTCGTCGTTTGTTTTGCGGCGCTTTTCCGCAAGGTTTTCGACAATTTCGCCAATGCCGTGCGCAATATCCGTGAACGCTTCATCCTGCGAAGGCCACTGGGTCACCGGTTTGCCTTTGGCGGGCAGGGCTTCCAATTTGGCTAAGGGCGTGATTGTCCAGGCGCAAGGGCGCAGGATGATTGGCACGACGACCGCTTCGCCTTTTTCGTGGCGTTCCAAAGAAACGGTTACTTCCCGGCCATAAAAATAATCGGAGGCTAAGGAGTCGGGGCTGACGAGCAGCAGGATGATTTGGGCGCCGTAGAGGCGTTTTTTGATTTCGGCTTCCCATTCTTTTCCAGCTTCGATATCGTGATCGTCCCAGAGAGAAGCGCGTTGGGTATTCAGCAGCGGGCGCAGGAATTTTTTCAACTCATCTTTGAAACGAAGGTCGTTGTGGGAGTAGGCAATGAAGATGTCCGGCGTTTGTTTCATACAGGTTATTGGTCGAATGGGGTAAAAATAAGGAATTTAGGGAATATGGAGGTGGGTTTTTGAATCGGGCAGAGCCCGATAAATAGTACACGCGAGGCGGAGCTATCGCGCGAGCTGGGGGGTAAAAATAAGAATTTTATGGAATATGGAGGCGGGCTTTGCCCGTATGTCACCTCCCCCCTAATTTCACCCCCTCCAAGCATTTACAGTTTTTTTACCTTTACAAAAAAACTGTTGGTTTATGAAGCATACACTTAGAGGGGCAGACCCGACTGCCACCCGTAGCCTGCGCATCTTGTCGGCTATGATGATTGCCTTGTGGATGAGTTGGAGCGCAAGCGCCCAGGAATCCCCGCTTTGGATGCGCTATCCAAGCATTTCACCCGACGGACAAACGATTGTATTCAGCTACAAAGGAGACCTGTACCGCGTGCCGGCGACCGGCGGCGCGGCGACGCCACTGACCATGCACGAAGCCCATGACTTCATGCCGGTTTGGTCGAACGACGGTAAACAATTGGCTTTTGCTTCCGACCGCTATGGAAATTTCGATGTATTTGTGATGCCCGCAACGGGCGGAGAAGCCAAACGGCTGACTCATCATTCTGCGGGCGATATGCCCTGCGATTTTTCGCCGGATAACCAGCGTGTTATTTTTACCGCTAACCGGCGGTATACGGCAGCGAACGCCCAGTTTCCGCGCTTCTCGCAATTGTACAGCGTGCCTGTCGCCGGCGGGAATGCCACCATGATGATGGACAACCAGGCTGAATACGCCCGCTACAATGCAAACGGCACAAAAATTATTTACCACGACTGGAAAGGCTACGAAGACCACTGGCGGAAACACCATACTTCCTCGGTGACCCGCGATGTCTGGATTTACGACGTGCCTACCCAAAAATATACGCAGTTGTCCACCTTCAACGGGGAAGACCGCAACCCGGTTTTCGGACAAAACGAAAACGAAATCTTCTACCTGAGCGAAGCTTCCGGCACGTTTAATGTTTGGAAAAGAACCCTCGATGCGCGGGCGCAGCCGACCCAGATCACTACTTTTCAGAAGCATCCGGTACGGTTTTTGTCCAAAGCCAAAAATGGCCGGCTCTGTTTTGGCTGGAATGGCGAAATCTACACGATGGAAGTGGGCGGACAGCCCCAAAAAGTGGCGATCCAGGTCAATACCGATGGCCGTTTGAATACTGAAAAAATCATGTCCATCAACGGGGGCGCCACCGAGTTTGCTTTAGCGCCAAGCGGCAAAGAAATCGCCTTCGTTTTCCGTGGCGAAGTGTTTGTCACCTCGGCGGATGGCAGCGTTACCAAACGCATCACCAACACGCCGGAACAGGAACGCAGCGTGAGCTTCAGTCCCGATGGCCGCTCCGTCATTTACGCGGGCGAACGCAACAACAACTGGAATGTCTACCAAAGCAGCATTGTGCGCAAGGAAGAACCTTATTTCTATGCTTCTACCGTGCTGAAAGAGGAAGCGCTGGCCGCAACAGATAAGGAAGAATTCCAGCCACGGTATTCCCCCGATGGCAAAGAAGTGGCTTATCTGGAAGAAAGAACGACGCTGAAAGTCCTCAATTTGGCTTCTAAAGCCGGCAGAATAGTACTGCCCGGAACCTACAACTACTCTTACTCCGATGGCGACCAATATTATTCCTGGTCGCCCGACAGCAAGTGGTTGCTGGTGGATTATATCCCGAAAGGCGGACAAATTTTTGTAGGTGAAATTGGCTTAGTCAACGCCGATGGCAAAAGCGAACCCGTCAACCTGACGCTGAGCGGGTATTCCGACAGCACCCCGAAATGGATGATGGAAGGGAAAATGATGCTTTGGTTTTCGGACCGGGATGGCATGAAAAACCACGGCTCCTGGGGCGGAGAATCAGATGTCTATGGCATGTTTTTCACGCAGGCGGCTTTTGACCGGTTCAAATTGAGCAAAGAAGATTTCGCTTTGCTGAAAGAGCAGGAAGAAAAAGATAAAAAGGACGAGGAGAAGCCCAAAGAAGGCGACAAAAAAGAGAAAGACAAAACCGACAAAAAAGACGAGGACAAAAAGGACGTCAAACCCATTGAGTTGGAATTGGCGGGCATCGAACACCGCAAGGCGCGGCTGACCATCCACTCCTCCCGGCTTTCCGACGCGGTGTTGTCCAATGACGGCGAAAAGCTTTACTATTTGGCGCGGTTTGAAAAAACCAGCGATTTGTGGGTCACCGAGTTGCGCACCAAAGAAACCAAGTTGCTGTGTAAAGACGCCGGTTCCGGCATGGAAATCAGCGAAGACGGCAAGTCCATTTTCGTGATTTCCAACGGCAATATTGTCAAAGTGCAAACCGAAGATGGCAAGCGCGAAAACGTGAACATCAAGGGGGAAATGAACCTCAATTATTTGGCCGAAAAAGCCTATATTTTTGACCACGCCTGGCGGCAGGTGGTGAAGAAATTCTACGTCACGGACCTGCACGGGGTGGACTGGAATTTTTACTACCAGGAATACAAGCGCTTTTTGCCGTTCATCAACAACAACCACGATTTTGCAGAAATGCTGTCTGAAATGTTGGGCGAATTGAACGCTTCGCACACGGGTTGCCGCTATTCGCCGCCGCAGGTCAATACGGATGCCACGGCTTATCTGGGGATATTTTTGGATGAAACCTACGCAGGCAACGGGCTGAAAATTGACGAAATCATCGCCAAAAGTCCTTTTGACAACGCGAAGTCCAAAGTCAAAGCGGGGTGTATCATCGAAAAAATTGACGGAGAAACGGTGCGCGCCGACCTAGATTTTTACCAGCTCCTGAATCGGAAAAACGGTCAGTTGACGCTGCTTTCGGTATTCGATCCAAAAACGAATACCCGTTTTGAAGAGGCGGTTAAACCCATCACCCGGGGCGAAGAAAACGAACTCATCTACCAGCGCTGGGTGGAAAACCGCCGGAAAGAAGTGGAAGCAACTTCCGGCGGCAAGGTCGGCTACGTACACGTCCGGGGCATGAACGACCAAAGCTACCGCACGGTGGTGGATGAAGTGCTGGGCAAACACATTGACAAAGACGCCCTGATTGTGGATACACGCTTCAACGGCGGCGGTTGGCTGCACGACGATTTAGCTACTTTCCTGAGTGGAAAAAAATACATGGACATGGTGCCCCGCGAACAAAAAATGGGGCTGGAGCCAATGCGCAAATGGACCAAACCGACGACGGTACTGGTCGGCGAAAGCAATTATTCCGACGCGCACCTGTTCCCCGTCACCTTTAAGGCTTATGACATCGGCAAAACGGTGGGTATGCCCGTTCCGGGAACCGGTACCGCTGTGTGGTGGGAACAACAGATAGATCCCACATTAGTCTTCGGCATCCCGCAGGTAGGTATGGTGGGGCTGAATGGCGAATACATGGAAAATACCCAGTTTGAGCCGGACATTAAAATCAAAAACGACCCGGAAATTATCCTGAAAGGGAAAGACCAGCAGATTGAGAAAGCGGTGCAGGATTTGCTGCTGCAAGCGAATCCCAATCCGATTGGAGCGAAGGATTAGAGACCTTCATCCCCCCAACATCGCTTCATCCGCAAAACTAAAATACCCCTTATCACCCAGGATGAGGTGATCCAGCACCCCGATGTCGAGGGTTTCGCCGGCGCGGACTAATTTTTTAGTCAGATCGAGGTCGGCCTGGCTGGGTTGGGTGTTGCCGGAGGGGTGGTTGTGGCCCAGGATGATGGAGACTGCGTTGCCTTCGATGGCCCGGCGGAAAAGGATTTTGGCGTCTACTACGGTGCCGCTGATGCCCCCTGAACTGACCTGCATTTTGCCGATGATGCGGTTGGAGCGGTTGAGTAGCAGAATCCAAAACTCTTCGTGCTGCAGGTCGGACAGTACGGAGGAAAAAGCCGTGTAAGCGTTTTGGCTACACGAGATTTGGGGTTTGGCCACTACTTCGGAAACCTGATGCCGGCGCCCCAGTTCCAGGGCTGCGATCACCGAAATTGCTTTGGCTTCGCCTACGCCTTTGAATTTTTTGAGTTCTCCGATGCTGCGTTTGCCCAACTCATTGAGGTTGTTGCCGGTTTCAGCCAGGATGCGCTGGGCCAGCCCAACCGCCGTTTCGCTTCGGGAGCCGGAACCCAGCACGATGGCCAGCAATTCGGCATCGGTGAGATTTTGCCGCCCTCTCAGCAGCAATTTTTCGCGCGGACGGTCTCCTTCCGCCCAGGCTTTGATCGAAAGGGCACTTTCGCCGGGATAGGTATGCATGTGTCCTGAAATTAGGTGGTACAATAACTTTAAAGGTTAAGAGCATGTTCAAAATTTCATCAATCGGCTACAAGTGGGAAATTTGAACATGCTCTAAGACACAGCCTTTGAAAAATTCCATAACTTTCAGCCGAGTTTTTTTTATCGGTGGACGGTAGATGGTAGACGGTGGACGGCCCGTCTGCTGTCTACCGTCTACCGTCCACCGTGTCAACCGTCCACCGTGCCAGATTTCTCTTTTACCAAAGCGGAAAGACTTTGCAGCCGGAAAGCCATTGAGCGGCTTTTTTCGGAGGGGCATTCCTTTGCCAAGTATCCGCTTCGGCTGGTATGGCTGCCGCTGGAGGTTGACCCAAAGGCTGCCTACCCGGTACAGGTGGCGATGAGTGTGCCGAAGAAGAAATTTAAAAAAGCAGTGCACCGCAACCGGATTCGCAGGCTGATGCGGGAAGCCTACCGGGTCAATAAGCACCGACTCTACCGGGAGTTGCGCGTGGAAGAAGAAAAATATGCTATCATGTTGATTTACACGGCAGTAGAAGAATTGCCGCTCAGCCAAATCGAAGATTCTATTCAAAACATCATCCGCCGGTTTCTGCACCATCGGCATGAAACGCCGATACGTTAAAAAAAACATAAAATTTTTTTCTCCAATTATGGTGCAGCATACATTTTTTTCTCATCTTAGCAGCCGCCCTCATGAACATATCGAGAAACCCATTTATTCATTCAAAAACGTATGGTCATGTTAATCCTTTACATCGCAACGGGGGCTTTTATTGTAGGTGGAGGCCTTATTATGGTTTCCAATATTTTTGCACCACGCAGCAGGAGCCGCTACTATTAGCCGAACCTGTTTGTATGGACCTCAACAACACCGGCACAAAAACGCATCATTCATTCAGGCAACACGCTTTTAACTCCAGCCTTATTCCGAATTGCCCTTTCCCTATGACGCACTTTTGCCGGTAACCCCAAAACGCTCCGCACCTTTTTTCCCGGTTTATTATTCAAAAAAGTCTGTGAAGAGAAGGTCTCTTCCCGGCAAGTGGTTTATTGTACTTGTCTCAATGGTGTGTATCACGGTTGAGGGTAGTGCTATTTTGGCTTGACGTCGCTGATTTATTGGCGTACAGTGTGCCAAACGGACTTGCTATGGGTAAAGTTGACCAATATGAAAAGGAGCTGATGGCTTGTTTTCGGGTCAATCTTCTTCGCTTTTCCAGATGGCGCCATATTGTTCCACCAATATGTTGTCGTACTCGTCTGCCTTTTCAAAAAGGTAGCTGAAGAGTTTTGTCCCGGTTTCAATATTGAAATACCGGTCGTAAATGAGCAGGGAAATGATCACGTCCTGACCGCGTACGCTGAAGGTCAGGCTTTCGGTTTGATAATTCTGTCGGAGCAAAAACTCATACAAGGGCTGTATATTTTCCTTCGGAAGTACGCACAGGTATGCATCGCCGGTTATGAGACCGGTTTCTTCGTAGTACAATACGTTGACGCGGGCGCTGCCTTCCTGGATTTCCCAGTTGTTGGGGCCACGCCGCGAAAGCTCTACGTCGTGCCCGGCATTGGCCAGCATGTCTTCTATGGTTTTGGCAATCCCGGTCGCTTCGTAAGCGTCTACCTGATTCGGAAGCACGACTTTTGCCCCGCAATGCGCGCAATAGCCTTGCTGCGTCGTGTCTTCAAATACGAGGTTGGAGCAGGAGTGGCAACGCACGCCAATGCGGCGCCCCGAAGCGGCAAACTCGTCTAACGCGGTTTGAAGGTATTGGACGGGCAGGGAAAACCCCACATTGTCGCCATTTTCAATGATAAAGGTATTGACGCCGATGACTTCACCGGCCATATTGATCAAAGGCCCTCCACTGTTGCCGGGATTAAGCGCAGCATCGTGCTGGTAATAATTCAGGTTGCCGCTTTGGTACATCACATTGGAAATGATGCCTTGTGTAGCCGCGTATTTGAGCCCGAACGGATGCCCGATGGCAATCACCGATTCGCCGGGGTGCACTTCTTCGCCTGCAGCTAACTTGATCGAAGTCTTGATTTCTTCGGAATGAGCCGGCATTTCCAGAAAAGCAAGGTCGTGGGTGGGATCCAGATACAGTACCTGGCTCAATTGTTTCTTCAGGCCGTTGACTTTCACGATCACATTGCGGTTGTCGCGCACAACATGTTCATTGGTCACAATGAGGTTGTATTTTTTTAGATAAAAACCCGTACCGGTGCTGTAAGGCGTTGCGATCTGGACAACAACCTCGCTGTAAGAATTGATGATCTTTTTCATGTAAAAAAATCCCCTGTATTAGAAGTCAGTCGTTCATTTATGGACGTACGACTACAAGGCGTTTGGTCGCCAACGTTTTGCCGCGGTCGTTGACTAAACTGTAAAGGTACGCGCCCTTCCTGAGTTGAGAAATATCTACTTTTTCCGTTCGGCTGCCGTTTACGTAATAGCGTTTTTTCATGACTTCTTCACCCAGCACGTTAAATATGCGCAAGGTATATTCGCCTTTCGGCAAATTGGAGAACTCGAAGCGCACACTGACAATGGCCGGATTGGGAAACGCATAAACACTGGGTTTCAGTCCGCTGGTATTCTGGACGTTGGAAACGATTTCTTTGGCCTTGTATTCCACCGTTTCCGGGGCTGTTTCGCCGTCGTTCATCGTCACGATCGCAATCGGCTCTTTGGCCTCGTTGCTGAAAAAGTTATAGCTCACAATCGTATCCCTGCCCAATTCGGCAACGCCTTCTATGCCAACTAACTGAAGGACGATGTCTGTAATGTCCTGCCACGCGAAGAAACCGACTTTAATGTCCAAACGCACGTCCCGAAAATCGGTGCGCTTTTCGCGCAACACGTCGTAGATACCGCCGGGAATGGTGAGCGTTCCCCAGGCGTCTACAATGTCAACCCGATTGGAAATCAACCTGATCCGCAGTGAATCCGGTGTAATGGGCAGCAGTTCGAGGAGTGCAGAAGGAAGGTCGTCCGCCGAAAAGGCAACCAGCAACGCGCTTTGCGACTGATTGACGTCAAAAGCATTCATCGGCGCCCGACGGTACACCTCGGCAGGATTGTAGCGCGCCTGAACCTGCACGCCCTGCCCCACCGGGTCTGTTCCGCTGAAACCAACCAATTCGAAGCGGGTATTGGTGACATTGAAATAACCTTCCCCGTTGTTGCCCAGGGACAACAAGGCATCAGCAGATGGAAAAACGCCTGCTGCCGACCCTGTTGCCGCCGCCCGGACAATATTCTGTCGGGTAAACGGCGCCTGAAGGCCGGCAAAATTCCAGCTCTGCGGGCCGCCTGGTGCCGTAATGGTAACGCCGTTGGGCATATTGTCTATGGCAGTGTACAACGTATCGCCTACCTGCGGAAACATGGCATTGGTTACCGTGATTTGTGCCTCTATGGCTAAGCCACAAAAAAGCGCTGCGATGGAGAGTACATATCTTTTCATTGGAAATGGTATAAGGTGGTAAAGTTAGTCATTTTTTGGTGTACATAGCGGACAGAATGATATTGTTGCCGGGTTAAGCTTTAATTTTATAATCCGGGCGATTTATGTCAAGGAATTGTTAAATGTGGTTCCTGGTACAACCTTTGCGCACCTTACCGATTAATAGGTTGTCTTTGCAACTATTCCTTATCAAAAACCTGACTTTGTTGGTTATGAAAAAACTCTCACTCTTCTTTGCTACAAGCCTGCTGGCATCCTGCCTGTTGGCGCAACAACCTACCTTTCCGATGGGCAATATGCAGCGCGGCCCTTCCACGGTAGGTAAAATCAGCGGCGCGCTGCTGGATTCCCTCACCCAAACCCCCCTCGAATTTGCAACGGTCGTTCTCACAGACATCAAAGGCAAAGAATTAGACGGGGTCATTACGGACGAAAAAGGAGCTTTCCGTTTCCAGGAAGTCAAAACCGGCGCTTATCAATTGCAGGTTTCGTATATCGGGTATTCGTCAAAAACCATTACCCCGGTGACAACCACCTTAGAGAAACCCGACCTTGAAATTGGCAAAATTTTCTTGTTGGGAGAAGGCATCAGATTAGATGAAGTGGAGGTGGTTGGTCAGGCTGCAGTTGTGGAAAATAAAATTGACAAGTTAGTTTACAACGCAGAAAAAGACATTACGATCGGTGGCGATGCCGGGGACGTATTGCGCCGGGTACCGCTGTTGTCGGTGGACCTGGACGGCAATGTAACGCTGCGCGGCTCTTCCAATATTCAGATTTTGATCAACGGCAAACCGTCTACCCTCTTTTCCAGCAACGTTGCCGATGCGCTCAAATCCATTCCTGCAGAACAAATTAAAAACGTGGAAGTGGTGACCACCCCAACCGCTAAATACGACGGCGAAGGCACGGCGGGCATCATCAACATCATCACCAAAAAGAAATCGGTGGAAGGCTTTACCGGCTCCACCAACCTGTCCATTGGCACGCGCCAAAACAATGCCAACCTGAACCTGAACCTCACCCGCGGGCGCTTTTCGCTGAACGGCGGCCTGGGCGCCTGGTTTTCCTGGCCCCGCGATGGTTCCTTTGAATTTATCCGCCGCGACGACATCAATAATGTCGTGCTGCTTGAACAACGGGGCGCCTCTACCAATGCGACTTTCGGCCCTAATGGCAACATCGGCGCATCATACGACATCAACGCCTACAACAGCATTTCTACTTCGGTATCGCTTCGGGGCTTCGGCAATACCCGCGACAATACCATCAGCGTATTTCCGCTCGGACAAACGGCCTACGACCGCATCAACGACAGCGAAAGCTTCCGGGGCGGCTTCGACTGGTCTACCGACTACCGCAAAACCTTCAAGCAACCCGAACGCGAATTTTCGATGGCCGTGCAGGTCAGCGCCAACAAAAACTACCAGGACGACATCATTTTAGAGGAAGACGCCAACGGCCTTATTCTCAGAGACGCGCTGAACGCAAACGACGGCGACAACGTAGAGACGACGCTGCAACTCGATTACGTACATCCCTTTACGCCTTCCATCAAATTGGAAACCGGCGCAAAAGGGGTGATGCGCAAAATTGACAGCGATTTCAGCTTTTTCGACAACCTCGCGGATGCCTTCGATCCAAACCAAACGGATGTTTTCCACTACGACCAGGATGTATACGCCGGTTATGCCTCCTTCAACCTGAAATTGGGCAAAAACTACGGCTTGGTGGCAGGCGCACGCTACGAACACACGCGCATCGCCGGCAATTTTGAGATAGACGGCAACCCGTTTGAAAATGATTACGAAAATGTGTTGCCGAGCATCATTTTCAGCCGCACCCTGAAGAATTTTCAATCCATCAAGGCGAGCTATACGCGCCGTATCCAGCGCCCGAGTTTGCGCTACGTGAATCCGTTCACCGACGTGAACGACAGCCGCAGCGTCTCCACCGGAAACCCGTACCTGCTGCCCGAATTGACGGATCAGTTCGAGCTGACGTACAGCGGTTTTGTGAAAGGCATTGTGCTCAATACTTCGGTATTTTACCGCACCACGACCGACATCATTGAAGGGTTCACGGTGCTGGATCCGAACACCAATGTCTCGACGACTACTTTTCAGAATATTGGCAAAAACAACTCAATCGGTTTAAATTTCTTCTTTTCCGCAACCATCAAAAAATTCTGGACCCTGCGCGGCAACTTCAACGTCTACACTTACGACGCCGAAAGTACCACGCCGGGCCTGACCCTGAGCAACAGCGCGCTCCTGTACGGTGGGAACATCAACTCTACTTTTGCCTTCAAAAAAGGCTGGCGGGTGGAAATGTTTGGCTTTTTCCGCGCGAACGAGCAGTCGCTGCAGGGTAGCAACACCAGCTTTTCGATGTTCAACATGGGCGTGATGAAAGAGTTCGGCAAGAAACTGAGCGTTGGCGTGCGCGTCGTAGAACCGCTGTTCCGCGACAAAGAATTCATCAATGAACTGCAAGGCGACGGGTTCTACCAGCGCACCGTGTCCACCATCGCGTTCCGCTCTTACGGCATCAGTGTGAATTACCGCTTCGGCAAGCTCGATTTTAAAGAGCCGGCACCGCGCCGCAGAGGGGTGAGGAATGATGACTTGAAGAGTGAGGGGGAGAATAATTTCTAATCTGGCATTTGGAAAATGGGGCGCCCCTTCTGAGTGTTGTTACTTGGAAGGGGCGCTCCTCTTTTCAAATATCGAACCAGCTTTTTACGGCTACGTCATCCCGGAATTGGGGAGTAGTTCCTCCATAAATTATGGTTTTTTCTCCAATTTGAAGATTTTCAATTTTGGAGATGTATTTGAAACCCTTGAAATAATCAGAATTGACCGTAGCGCCGAATTTCATTTCCCAAACATCCAGTGCCTGAAATTTCTCTTCTATCAGATCTAATTCATTACCGACATTATCACGCCAAAAGTATAATTGTGGTGTAACTCCCTGATGCAAGCGTTGTTTCATTAATTCAGCAATAATCATATTTTCAAACAGGCTGCCTTTTTGGTAATAGGTTTCTACTTGTCCAGCCTCTTGCATCCCCAGTAAATAGCAAACCAGGCCAGTATCGTAAAAATAAAGCTTGGGGCTTTTAATAAGCCGTTTGTTGAAGTTTCGATAATAAGGTTGAAGTAAAAAAATGATAAAACTGGTTTCCAGAATACCCAGCCAGGATTTGGCGGTAGGAGAACTGATGCCGCAGTCATTGGCAAGTGATTCCATATTCAGAACTTGCCCTGCACGTCCGGCACAGAGTTTGAGAAAATTGCGAAAAAGATTAAGATTGCGCACATCAAGCAGGGAACGCACATCGCGTTCTACGTAGGTTTCCACATAGCTCGGGAAATAGCGGGAAGGATGGATTTTCCAATCATAGACAGCAGGGTAGAATCCGTTAAAAATGGTTTGGGCAATATCTTTTTGCAGCAGGTTGCCGCTTTTCATTTCAGCAAAGTCAAAAGGTAAAAGTCGCACGAGTGCTACCCTGCCTGCCAGGCTTTGTGTAATGCGTTCCATCAGGGGGAAGTGTTGAGAGCCGGAAAGAATGTATTGGCCTTTGATGCGATCTGAGTCTGTTTTGGTTTGTAAGTAAGAAAACAACTCAGGTACTTGCTGTACTTCATCAAAGATAACATAGCGGTCATAAACACGCAGGAAGCCATTTGGATCAGAAGTCGCCTGAAGCCGGTTGTCCGGATTTTCTAAAGAAACATAGGTGTAATCAGGAAATAATTGCTGCAAAAGCGTAGTCTTGCCTGATTGACGTGGCCCTGTTAACGCAACGATGGGAAATTTTGTAGCTTGTTCCTGAATCGTGACGGCTACTTGGCGGTTGATCATAGTTGCTATTTTTTTACAAATTTAAAATTTAATTTTAGATTTGTAAGAAAATGATCGTGGATAATTCAATTCAATAACTGATACACCACCAAACTCGCAACGTAAGCCGTACCCGTCATAAACACAAACTGAATAATCGGCCATTTCCAGCTTTTGGTTTCGCGTTTTACGACGGCGAGGGTGCTCATGCACATCATGGCGAAGACGTAAAAAATGAGGAGGGAAGCGGCGGTGGCGCGGTTGTAGACCATTTCGCCGTTTCGGGTTTCGGCTTGCAGGCGCTCGCGCAGGTAGGGATAATCTTCGGCTTCCGCGTCGGCGTCAGATTTGCTTTTCAGGCCGTAAATGATGGACATGGTGCCCACGAAGACCTCCCGTGCTGCAAAAGACGACAGGATGCCGAGGCTCATTTTCCAGTCAAACCCAAGCGGGCGGAAGGCCGGTTCAATGGCTTTGCCGAGCTGGCCGGCGAAGGAAGCTTCCAGTTGCCGTTCGGCGATGAGGTCTTCGGTCGTTAAACTGTCGGCTGCGATACTGATGGCTTCGGTGCGCGCCTGCGCTTCTGCAGCCCCCATTTTTCCCGGAAAACTATAGCTCGCCAAAGCCCAGAGGATGATGGAAAGGAGGAGAATGACCTTGCCCGCTTCGAGCAGGAAGGTTTTGACTTTTTCCCAAACCGTGAAGCCTACATTGCGCAACACCGGCAGGCGGTAGGGTGGCAATTCCAGGAGGAGGAAACTGCTTTCGCCGGTTTTCAGGACGAGTTTAAACACCAACGCGGCCACCAAAGCGCCGACGATGCCCAGCAGGTACAAGCCCATAAATGCCAATGCCTGGGATTCCGGATCGGCAACCACAAACCCGACCAGTACGATATAAACGGGCAGGCGGGCCGAACAACTGATGAACGGCGTGACCATGATGGTGATCAGGCGTTCTTTCCAGTTGCCAATGGTGCGCGTACTCATAATGGCTGGAATGGCGCAGGCGCCGCTGGAAATAAGCGCCACCACGCTGCGCCCGTTGAGGCCAAAAAACTGCATAAGCCGGTCGAACAAAAAGGCCGCCCGAGCCATATAGCCCACTTCTTCGAGGATGGAAATCAACAAAAACAGGATGGCAATTTGCGGCACAAAAACGATGATGCCCGCCAAACCAGCCAAGATGCCGTCAGTGAGCAAATCGGTCAGCCAGCCTGCGGGCAAAGCCGTTTTCAAGGTTTCGCTCAGCGCGCCGATGCCCGATTCGATCCAGCCCATCGGCGTTTCGGCCCATTTAAAAATAGACCAGAAAACAAGCAGCATCACGCTCAAAAAAATGATTGGCCCCACGAAGCGATTGGTCAATACCCGATCTAAATTTGCCGTAAGGCCATCGGTCTTTGTGTCCGGTGCGCGCAGGTTATTGCGCACGATAGGCGTGAAGCGGTCGTAGCGCCGCATGGTTTCGTTTACCTGAAGGTGTAGCGACTGAAAACCGGATTCAGCAACCGCATTTCCAATAACAAATCGCTGGTGGTCAGACAAAAAAGGCAGCCATTGGCAATGATGCGCAACGAGCAGCGCCTGGTAATCATTGACGCCGGCCAAGACCGATTTCACCACGCCTGCAACTTTTAATTCTACGCCTTGCAGGGTGTGGAATGGTTTTGTTTCCGGAACAGGGTTGGGTTGAGCAAGCAATTCGGATAACTTAGTGCGCAGGGTCTCCAATCCTGCACCGCTGCGCCCGCTGATCAACACGACCGGGGCGCCGAGTTGTCGCTCCAATTGCGCCGTGTTGATTTCGATGCCTTCTTCCTCCACCACATCGGCCATATTCAGGGCCAGCAGCAGGGGAATTCCCAGGTCTTTGAGTTGAGAAAACAGCAACAGGTGTTTTTCTAACTTGGTTGTATCGGCCACATAAATAGCAGCATCGGGATAATTTGGGCTATTGACATCGAGCAGGGTTTGCACCACGATGCGCTCGTCCTGCGCATTGGGATAGAGGCTGTAAGCGCCGGGAAAGTCAATCAGAACGGCTTGTTGGCCTGCGTCTAAAGGCAGAGCACCGATTTTTTTGTCTACGGTAACGCCGGGGAAATTGCCCGTCTTTTGGCGCAATCCGGTGAGGAGGTTAAACAGCGAGGATTTGCCGCTATTGGGATTTCCAAGCAAGGCAATGGTGTAAGAAACAGGTTTTTCCGGTGATTCCTTCATTCGATCACGATGCAAGTGGCTTCCTCCTGACGCAGGGCAAAGGTCTGGCCATCTACTTTCACGTACCAGCCGCCACCAAGAGGGGCTTTGCGCACCAATTCTACGAAACTGCCGGGCAAAATGCCTACGGACACTAATTTGCTGCCGGCGGAATCATCACAAAAGGCTTTAATAATCCCCTTTTCGCCTTCCGGAAGGCTGGCGAGTCGCTTATCTGATAAGAGTGCTGCTGTCACTGATTTGGCTTTATTTTAACTTGTTCTAAATAAGAACGCGGTGCTAAAGTAATAGTTTCCGGTAAATCTGAATAGGAGTAATGTCATATTGCAGTGAAAATACCTAATAATAGCGATGGATACCTAACGTTAGGTAGGGGAAGTATGAAAATTCCCCCCATCAGCGTGATTGCAGGAGGCGGGTGAAAGCGGCAATTTGCGGACTTAATTGTGGGACTTTTGTGTTTTTTTACCACATAGGTACATAGTTGTTTTCACATAGTTCACATAGGCGCGATTGGCCGGATAAACGCTATGTGATCTATGTGACCGTTCCTATGTGCCCTATGTGGTAAAAAAACCCACGACTTTTCGTAAATTGCACAGAAACAAGCAATCAGCTTTGAAAAACCTCGACCGTCATCTTATCCGAAATCACCTTTTGGCGCCAGGCCAGAGAGAGGTGATGGATGTGTCCGTACGGCGGCAACTATTTTCGTTGTGCGCAGGGCTGTTGCTATGCCTTCCTGCATTTGCGCAGCAGCATTATTTTCAGAATTTCTCTGTAGAAGAAGGGCTTCCCCAAATGCAGGTGAACGGCATTTGTCAGGACGCGCTGGGGCGCATGTGGTTTGCCACGCTCAGCGGCATTTCCTGCTTCGATGGCCGCAACTTCCAAAATTACAGCCAAAAAGACGGATTAGCCAGCAACATTACTACAGAAATATTGGCAGATCAGCGCGGACAAATCTGGGCGGGTACCAACCGCGGGCTATCGGTATTTGACGGGAAACGGTTCCAAACGTATGCGAGCAACAACGCCAAAAACCAGGTCAATGCTTTAGTGGAAGACCACGAGGGGAAAATCTGGGCTGCGTTTAACGGAAAACTGCACTACATCGAAGCCGGAAAGCTGGAAGCCTGCGAAAAAGCCCCCTTTGATAAATTCCTCGTTCAGTCGCTTTTTTGTGATGAAAAAGGGCGGTTGTGGGCAGCAGGGTTGGGGTACGACGGCGTGGTGCTTCAAAAAAATGGCGAAAGCTGGACCCATATCCCGATACACCATGAAAATCCGGCAAAAAAATTGAGGGCGCGTGAGATTTTTGTGGACAGCAAACAACGGGTCTGGCTGCTTACCAACAAAGGCGTTTTTCGCTTAGAAGCAGATGGATTCCGGCTTTTTCAGCAATTTCAGGCAGACCAGGTCATCGAAAAAAATGCTGTTTCGATGTGCGAAGATTTTAAGGGGCAGTTGTGGTTTGTTGGGTTGCAGGGCGTTTTTGTGTTGGATGATAAAGGAGTACAACAGTTTTCTGCCACAAACGGCTTTTCCAATTCTTTAACGACCAAAGCTTTCCCTGATCGGGAAGGCAATTTGTGGTTTTCCACCGACGGTCAGGGGGTCTTCAAATACAAAGGTGGCGCTTTTATCCACTTTGACGAATCGAACGGACTGGGGCACCCCATTGTCATGTCTTTGCTGCGCGACAAACAAGGCCTGCTTTGGATGGGTACCTACGGTGGCGGCTTGCAGATATACGATGGTAAAAAGATTATTACGCGGTGGTTGCCTTCCGACAACGCGGCATCCCGGCGCATTGTCCCCATGATTCGGGATGCCGGGGGAGACCTCTGGATCGGCACCAATGGAGGCGGGTTGTGGCGATATGATGGCCGGCAGTTCAGTCAATTCGCAAAAAATGACACCCTCTTGGGCGCGAATATTTCCGGGTTGTACGAAGACCGTCGCGGACGGATATGGATCAGTACAAATAAAGGCATTGCCATTGCCGAAGGCGGCGTGCTAAAGCCGTGGGCGCCAGGAAAACCGTTAAAAAATATAGCCCTTACCGGGTTTCTCGGACTCGAAAAAGACTCCATGATCATTGCCTGCGACCAGGGCTTGTGGCTTTGGGATGGCAAAAAACTGAACCGCCTTTTTGATGGCGAAGTACTGGGTAATTCTGCCATATTATGCCTTGCCCGGGACCGCCATCGGGTCTGGGTTGGTACCAACGGCAGTGGCCTGGTCTGCTGGAGCCGGACCGCAAACGGGAAAGACTCAGTTCAGTATTTTTCCAAAAAAGAAGGACTTTCTTCGGAAATCATCTATAGTCTGGCTTTTGATCGCAAAGGACAACTGTGGGTTGGAACCGGGAATGGCATCAACCGGATTCAGTATTCAAACAATGCAATTCGCGTAAAGACGTATGGCAAAACCGATGGGGTTTTGGGCATTGAAACCAACCAGAACGCTATCCTGGCAGAGCCTAACGGCAATATTTGGTTTGGCACCACCAAAGGGCTATGCCGCTACAATCCGGAATCAGAAACGCGAAAACCGATAGCTTTCAAAGCCCTGCTCACGAGCGTGGAGTTGTTTTCGGATACGATCCCGGCCAGTAAATTGACAGACAGCCTCACCGCGTGGTACAATATCCCGGTTGGTTTGCGTTTGGGGCATCGCCAGAATCACCTCACGTTCGAGTTCACCTGCGTGCCGATTGCCGACCCTGGCACCGTAAAATTCCGCTACCAGTTGATGGGCTTGGATGAGCAGGTATCCGCCACAACGGCCAACCGCTATGTGGTGTATCCCGACCTGCCGCCGGGTAAATACGAATTTAAAGTATGGGCTGGCGACGACGATACGGGCTTTGTGACGGAACCGGCCACGATGGCATTTGAAATTATTCCGCCATTCTACCAAAAGGAGTGGTTTCAATTATTGGTCGTAGGTGTACTCATCGGCATTGGCGCACTCATCCAGTATGTTCGGGCGCGTTGGAAAACCCAGCGCGAATTAGAAATGGAGCGTTTGCGCAAAGATGAACAGGATAAAGTACGCCGCCGTGTGGCAGAAGATTTTCACGATGAATTAGGCAACAAACTAACCCGCATTTCAGTACTCACAGAGGTTTTACAGGCGAAATTGAACGGTACAACGCCCGAAATCAAAAAAATCATCGGCCAGATGCGCGAAAATTCTGCCGCGCTCTACAGTGGCACCAAAGACATTTTATGGTCGCTGCACCCCGATAGCGACAACTTGTATGAAATTCTGAAGCGGCTGAGCGATTTTGGCACGGAGCTTTTTGAGGATACAGAAACGGAATTTGCTGCGCGGGGATTGGATGAAGAAACCCTGACCCCCTACCGCCTGCCGATGGATTACAGCCGCAACCTGATGATGATTTTCAAAGAGGCCCTGCACAATACGTTGAAACATGCCCACGCACGGCAGGTCAATATGACCATCGAATTAACCGGGGAACAAATCGCCATTACCTTAGAAGACAATGGGCAAGGGTTTGATCAGGCGGCGTTGCCCCGAAAAGGGCAGGGCCTCGGTAATATGCAAATCCGCGCAAGACGCATCCATGCGCACTTAGAGGTGCAGTCGGCGCCCCTTGAAGGCACAAAAGTGGCGTTGCGTTTTGACATGCCGGAAGCCCCGGCAACCGGCCATGCATTTTTGCAGGCAAGATCCAAATCATAAAATTACCTGACCGGGAGCTTTTATAAAAGCGACTGACAAATACATCGAGATTATGAATACAGCTTATCATTACCCAAATACAGGCCGCGTGCAAAACGCCCGGGTCGTCATTATCGAAGACGACGAAACCATTCGCAACGGCTACGAATACCTGATTGGCAACACGGAAGGCTACGAAGTCGTGAATGCCTATCCTTCGTATGAAGATGCCATCAAAAAGTTGGAAGGCGATGCACCCAATATCATTTTATTAGACATTGAACTGCCGGGCATCAATGGCGTGGAAGCCATCCCGCGCATCAAAAACCTGATACCGGGCGCTTCGATCCTCATCCTCACAGTTTATGAAGACGAAGAACTCATTTTCCGCGCGTTAAGCAACGGTGCTGCCGGTTATCTTACCAAAAATACGGCGCCCGTCAAAATTGTGGAAGCCATCGAAGAAGTGCTTCAGGGCGGCGGTCCCATGAGCGCCAATGTAGCGCGTATCGTCATCCAGTCGTTCCGGAAAAACCCGCACTCGCCGCTCACCAAGCGCGAAACGCAAATCCTGGAAATGATCGCCGAAGGCAAAAGCCGCAATAAAATTGCCCGCGAATTGTATATTGATCTGGAAACGGTCAAGACGCACATTAAAAACATCTACCTCAAACTCGATGTGCACTCCAAGGAGGATGCGATTAAATTGGCGAGGGAAAACCGGTTTATTTAGCGTATCGGGAGCATTGATGGCTTATTTTTTATTGATGATTGATAATTGCATGATTGATAATTGATGATGGAAAATCCTGTAAACATCAAACGAGTAGTCATTCCACATCAACAATCATCATTTTTCAATCATCTTTCATCAATTTTTACAGGCGTGCCTGCTCACCAATTTCCAGCGTTTTTTGTGCCGGACGTACACTTCCGTGTAGAGCAGAGCGATTTCCAGCGGTTTGCCATCGAGGGCAACCTGGAATTTGCCTTTGCCAACCACCACCACCGATTTGCCGTAAGCACGAGCCTGCGCTTCTTCTACCGTGACGGTCTGGTAGCTGAGTTTTTTTGACCGCAGGTTTCCGAGTACTTCTTCCCGCGATTCGACCCAGCCGTTGGAGTGGATATAACGCACCCGGTCATCGAGGAGGAGACCCAGCGAATCGAGTTGAACCGAAGTCATCCACCGGAATTTATCGTAGTGCAATTGCAAAACGTGGGCTTCTGCGGCTGCATCTGCCTGAGCAAAATGAGCCAGTGGCAAACTCAACAGTAGCAGAATCGGAAACAGTCTTTTCATCATTCAATTGTTGAATTAACGTCTTACGGACACCTAATTATATTAGTCTCGTGTCTGTTCTTTAGAGTTCGAGAACAAGGCATGTTTGGCTCCAAAAACGGAAGTTTACTCGCGTAAATGACCGATTTTGGAGCCAAACATAACGCAGTTATCGGACTATAAAGACAGACACAAATTAGCGTCTTACGGCAACTGAGTCAGTGGAAGCATTATAACCCGCAAAAATCCCGTGCCCATTTTCAATATTGTTGAAAACGATCACCGGTTCGGTAAATGCGCCACCGGGATTGTTCTGCTGTTGGTTCAGGGTTTGGTGAAACTTATAGTATTCTTCGGAAACGGAGCGCAATTCGGCGTAAACCTTTCCAATGAGTTGGGATTGCGGATTAACTTCCACCGCAACCGGAATGGCAATGCGGTTGGTTTGAAACGCCCGGTCTTCAAACAGGATACCGCCGCTAAAGTAAGCCAGCAAAAAATTATTGTTGATTGAATTGCTGAACACGACGGTCTGGATGGTCGAATCAATCAGCGTCGTATCCCCTTCAACCAAGTCGAAAGCAAGGAATTGCTGGTAAAGTTTGAGGTGATAGTAGTTCAATTCGCCTGGCGTATCTTCATAGCTTATTTCAGCGGTATAATCATAGCGCACGGCGCCGTTGGGAGAAGGCGCTTTTGTAATGCTTGACAAGTCAAAAGAGAGAATTTCCATGGCTTCCGGCATACTGCTTTGCGCCATCACCGTCTCAAAGCCGGGCGCCTCTACCCGGATCGTATAAACGACGCCCTGCTTCGGTTTCAGTTCGCGGGTAATGTAATACGGGGTACGCAGTTCGTTGCCCCTTTGAGTCAACTCAAGCGTTTCGATGAACGTATCACCCTGATAAATGTCCACTTTAGCGTCGGCAATGTACTCTTCGGGAGACTGGTCGAGGGCAGAACGGCTTTTGGAAACCTGTACGATGAAAAAAGCGCCGTCTGTGAAATTGCAGACCACCACCAAACGGGGATCGGGGACGTCAAATGGCAATTCTACCGGACGTTCACAGGTTGAAGCAATTAACACACAATAGCAAACGGCGGCAAAGAGTAGATTTCGTAACATCGGGCTAAAATTTAATCGAATAGTTAACCGAGGGCAAAATCGGAATCAGCCATACCTGCACAAACTCCTTCACGGGGCGAAGGTCGTTGTTTTCATTGATGTATTTGGTTCTGAGGGTGTAATAAAGTGGATTTCTTCGATCATAAAGGTTATATACGCCCACATTAGCCGTATGTTCAAGTTTACCGGTACGATAGTAGAAATTCACCCCCACATCCAAACGGTGATAATACGGCATCCGGTATTGATTTTTCGAGCCGTAATCCAGAACTTCTATTGGCGGCGGCGGAATAACGCCCGGTATTTCTACCCGGTACTGCAGCAAAGGCAGGCTAAACGCGAAACCGGAGCTGAGCACCCAATTGGCGGACAATTCGCACCAGGGCTTGAGTCGGTGGGTGAGTACAATTTTCAAGTCGTGGCGGCGGTCAAATTTGAAAGGATAGGCGCGTCCCAGATTGACTTTTTCAAACTGGCGATCCGTCCACGACAAACTGTACGAAATCCAGCCTTTGGTTTTGCTGCCGTACCGCCAGTTCACTAAGGTTTCTATTCCATAAGACTGCCCTTCCCCGACGGTCACATTGCGCTCCCAATCGTTCAGGAATAAAGCGCCTTCGGAAAAACTAAGCAGGTTTTTCATTTTTTTGTAATACCCTTCTACGCTTACGCTGAAATTTTTGCCCGGCACATAATCCATCCCTAATTCTGCCTGCCAGGCGCTTTGCGGTTTTACCCGGGAAGTAGCCGGCGCCCAAAGATCAGTGGGCAAACCAATGTCGGAATTGGAAAGCAGGTGTAAATACTGTTTGGAAACACTGAACGAAGATTTGAAATTCAGGGTTGGCAAAGCTTGCCAATAAGCTGATAACCTGGGTTCTGCCGATTGATAATTACGGCTCCGTACACTGAATCCGGTAAGGCGAAGACCTGCATTCACCATGAAACGGTCGCTGATGGTGTATTCATCTTCTACATAAAAGGCGTATTCAATGGCATCAATGGGCGCGTTGCCGGTTTCTTCCGGGGAGTCCGGAATTCCGGTACCCGCATCATTGTAGTACAAAATACCGGGGCGAAACTGATGCCGCGTAATGCCCATGCCAAATCGGAAATAATGTTTGGTAGAGGGAATAAGGTCGAAGTCAATTTTAGCGCCGACATCTTCAATGCCGGAGCGGTACCTGCCAAAATCGAAAGAGCGGAACAGGGTTTGGTTGTTGGCTGCCAAACGGAGCGAATCCGACGTTGAATAATCCACGCCAACGCTCAGGTTGGTATAAGTGAGGGTCGTATTGGCGAAAAGCCGACTGCTGAAGACGTGGTTCCAGCGCAGCGCCGCAACCTTGTTGCCCCAGTCCAATCCTTCGGAGTACGACTGGTCGAACAAGTAATCCACCGACTCGCCATCCTGTGAAAGCAAGGTCAGGCGATCAGAACGGCGTCCGAAATTGTCGTATTCATCGCTGCCCTGATAATAGCTCAGATAAATGCGATCGGCATCCGACAGCGTAAAATTCAGCTTGGCATTCAGGTCATAAAAATTGTACCCATTGGAACCTGTTTCGCGGCGCGCGCGCTTTTGCTGCTCAGTGATAGGCCGGATATACCAGTCTAAAAAAGACCAGCGCCCGGAAATAAAAAACGAACTTTTGTCTGTTTGAATCGGCCCTTCGAGGGAAAACCGGCCGCTCAGAGCGCCCAATTCGGCGCTGCCGGACAGTTGCTTTTTGTTGCCCTCCTTGGTGCGCACATCCAGAACAGAAGACAACATACCGCCGTATCGCGCAGGAAAACCGCCTTTTACAAAGCGCGCGCTGCGCACAGCGTTGGTGTTGAAGATAGAAAACACACCCGCTGCGTGAGAAATATTGTACACCGGAACCCCGTCAATCAGGATGAGATTCTGCCCGGGATTGCCGCCGCGTACGTGAATGCCGCCTACGCCGTCCGTCCCGGTTTGGACGCCGGGCAGCAGATGGGTGGTTCGGATCAGGTCTGATTCTCCGCCCAGCGCAGGCAGGGTTTGCACCTCGGCAATGCTCAGGATTTCGTCGCTCCAGGCCAAACGCCGTGCTTTTTCAGAAGAATCGCTGGCGACGATCACCACTTCGGGCAAGGAAACCAAGCCCTTCAGCGCAATATTGACCTGTTGGCTGGATAGCAAGGCAATGCGTTGCGCCTGAGATTCGTAGCCGGTGTAGGAGAACTGGATTTCCACGTCGCCTGCGGGCAGGGTCAGGCTGAAAAAGCCATATTCGTTGGTGGTGGCGCCGCGTTGACTGCCCACTACATAGACGTTGCCGCCAATGAGCGGTTCGCCGCTTTCGGCATCTTCCAAAAAACCGCTTAAGGTAAACCGAATGATGGCGGGTGTTTTTGGCGGGTCTAATTTGTACAAAGCAACAATACTGGAATTGATGACCCGGTAGCGCACCGGCGTATCGCGCAGTAAAATATTCAGGGCTTCACTGAGGCGGTAGCGGCGCAACCGCAGCGTAATGTTTTTTTTGGGGAGGATATCGTTACTGAAGGAAAGGTTGACGCCCGCCTGACCGGAGAGCTGATACAGCGCTTCTTCCAGCGTCGCATTTTTGAGCACAAGGTTGACCTTTTGCTCCAGCGGATTTTGAGCCAGTGCCGGAGCAATCCAATAACATACGCAGGCGATGGAGAAGAGCAATTTTTTCATCCCGGTCGAAACAGCCAAAAGTAGTATTCAAAGGTACGGGATTTTAACAGGATTGCAAGGCAAATAAACGGGAATGCGCCGTAACGGACATTAAAAATATGATTAACATCGAAAATGGCGGTGAATTCTTGCGGATTTCAGAGATATATGCAATTTTTATTCCCACTCCTTTAATTTTTTTATGCAGGCTTCCTTGGGGAGCCATGGGTTGAATTGCATGAGTTCTGTCAGCAAGTTTTTTGCAGCGTTCTTGTCGAATAATCCGGCATCAAGAAAACGATCGAACAACCAGAGAATACCATGCACTTCCAGTTTTTGGCGTTCGCAGGCTTTGCGGAGTAACTTGTCGCCTGTCAAGACCATCGCTGGGAGTTTTTCTGCCCAGTAAAGGATCGTGTGATCGGTAAATGACAAACGTCCGCTGGCTTGAAGCAGCGATATTTCGGTAAAATTGGGGGCTTTCAGGCTTATGATCGTCAAACGTTCTGTTGAAATGTAGGGTATTAACGTAGCCTGTTGTTCTACAATAAGTTCATCGAAGACTTCCTGTGTGGTAACAATCTCAAATTCAAGGGCAAACAAAAAGGAGATCAGATCAAACGCTAAGAGATCAATGAAAATATTGGCGTCTGAGATAACAACCCGGTTCATACTTTGATCGGGTTAAATAGCTGACGGAATTCAGCTAATTTTTGATTGTTCAATGCTGCTGCTTTTGAAAGGCTGATTGCTTCTTCTGCAACAGCTCTTAAAAGGAGTTGCAAAAAACGGTTCGATTTTTCCTCTCCCTGGAAATCATATTGTTCAGGCTCTTTTTTTAGCATACCGGCAACCTTCATTTCCTGTCGGAAATTGGTCAATTGATGTTCGCTGATGATCCCCAGCGTTTTTGCCCGAATCGCCAATGCTTGTATGGAAATGCCATACTGTCGTTTCAGCAAGCCGAATTCGTGCAAAAAAATAAGTCGGCGATTTTCGCCTAATTCTTTCCGCAAGCGCTCGGCGGGAATGAGCAGGGCCGCGGCAAAGGCATTGCATAGCCGTTCTTGTTCTTTCTCGGGAAGTTGAGCATCGAATTCGAGCAGGAGGTGAGCAAGTTCATGCAAAGCCGTAAACCGTTTGCGGTCATTGGAATGCGTTTGGTTAAGCACAATGACCGGCGTTTGACCGACCCAGGCGGATAGCCCGGAAAAACCGTCGTCCGCTTCTATTTCCAGCAATTTAACGTTTAAATCCTCCAGCGTTTCAATGACGTTGCTGATTGGCGCATCGCCCATGTTCCACGCTTCCCGAAGCAATGCAGCTGCCTGTTCAACTGCTGCCACCGAATTGATTGCATGTCCGGGTAAAGGGTTTACAAAATTTCCTTCTATGCCTGCAAGGTTTTCCAATTCCAGGTAGCGTTCCAGAAAATCAAGTGCAGTTTCCCGGATTCGATCCTGTTCTTTTTGATGCAGCAATTCAATTTTCCGGAAATTGATGTTTCCCAATACCACCTGCCTTTCCCGGAAAAAAAAATCGGGCCGTACTTGCAACGCTTCACACAAACGGTGCAAAGAATTGCTGTCGGGTCGGGTTTGCCCCAATTCGTAGCGGTGAAGGGCCTGCCGGGTAATGTAATTCCCCATGCGGTTGGCCAAAACCTGGAGCGAATAACCCCGCTGCCGGCGAATGGTCAGCAGGCGATCGGCGAAAGTGAGATTGGCGTCTGGCATAACACAATGTTTGGTTGACAAAACTACGGAAAATAAATCAATAATGTCAACCAATTTGCAGCTTTTTCAAAGCATCACGGTTTGTAAAACATTCTTACATCCGCCGTAAACTGCTCCAGCGAAGGCTTATGAATATACATCATGTGCCCCGCTTCGTAGTATTTCATCTGTATGTTTTTTCGCAACGCCTCGTCTATAAACAAGTGATCGAGCGTGTATTGCGTTGCAAAATAGGGCGTCGCCAGGTCGTAATAGCCATTGCAGATGAGCACTTTCAGGTGCGGATTTTTGTGGATGGCATTGCGCATGGTTTCAGAGGTGTTCAGGTAGCGGTTTTGTACATTGCTGTAGTTCCAGGGCTGTACCCTGCCGGTCAATATTTCGTAAGGCAGGTCGCTGTCGTACTTCAGTTCACGCTTCAGGTAATCGTTCACGGCCATGCTGTAAGGCCCGTAAATGGCGCCGTTATAGCTGGGATCAAACTCGTAGTTTTCGCCCGCATCGTCGTAGTCGCTCGCCGTGAAGCGGCTGTCTAAGCGCCCAACGGTCAGGCCTTCGTCGCGGCGCAGTTCTTTGGTGAAGCGCTGAATCTGAATGCGCAGGTTGCTTTGCAGAATATAGGTTTTAGACAGCCCGGTATAAGTTGCCAATTTGGCAGCAATGCGCTCTTTTTCATCGGCGCTCAGGCGCTCGCCCTGCATGAGGGCTAAGGTGTAGTCGTTCAGGGCGAAAGCTTCCACTTCTTTCAGCAGGCCGGGAAGTGCTGCAAAACCCTTGACTTTGCCGTGGTACCAGGCGGTGGCGGCATAGGTTGGCAGAAAGAGCGGGTAGGGAAGATCGTTGCCCCGCTCGAAGCGCGCGGTTTGGAAATTTGAAATTTGGGAAATCAACACCAGCCCGTTCAGATACAGACCATAGCGATCCTGCAGGTAGCCTGACAAGCCGGTAGCCCGGGTGGTGCCATAGCTTTCGCCGGCTAAATATTTGGGCGAATTCCAGCGCGCATAGCGGGAAGTGTAAAGCCGGATAAAATCGCCCACGGATTGCAGGTCTTCTTCATAGCCCAGAAATTCTTTTTTGTCCACGCCTTCCGCCGGACGGCTGTAGCCCGTTTCCACAGGGTCTATGAACACCAGATCGGTCCATTCCAACCAGGTGTGTTCGTTGGGTGCATAGCGGTAGGGTGGCGTGGTGGCGTCGCCTTTTTCGGTCATCAGAATCCTGCGCGGTCCCAGGGCGCCCATGTGCAGCCACACGGAAGAGGAGCCAGGGCCGCCGTTAAACGTGTACGTGACCGGGCGCGTCGCCGGGTTGGTTTCGCCGTCTTTGGTGTAGGCAATGAAAAAGATTTTCGCACGCGATTCCCCGGTTTCTTTTCGCAAAACTAAATACCCCGTTGTTGCCGTATAATTGAGGAGTTGGCCGTTTTGCAAGCGCACCTGGTGCCTGGTGATGGACAACTCCGGATCGGGTTCAACGACCGGTTTGGGGCGGTCTTCTTTTTGGGCGATCATGAGCATTGGCATTGCGGCAAGCAACAGGAAAAAAAGCAGCGAAAAGGTTTTGAGCGACATAGTGATCAGGTGTTTGGATGTAGTGATGGCAGCAAATTTAATCAAAAGTCGTCATCAACCTGATCAATCACAACAATCCCTAACGCTTTCTTGTCTCTAATAAGACAATCGCTACAGTACGCTCCTAATCCAAAATTCCACTAACTTTGCAGCCTGAGAAAAATACAGACACCCTATGAAAATGAGATACTTATACACAGCGCTCCTCTTAGCCCTGTCCTGGTTTGCCGCTAAGGCGCAAATGTGGAACGGCACGGATACGCTCTACGGCAACGAGTGGATCCGCTACGACCGGCCTTATTTCAAAATCGCCACAGCAGAAGACGGCGTGCTGCGCATTCCTTATGAAACGTTGACCGCGCAGGGCATTCCGGCGGATGCAACCTTCCGCTTGTATGCCCTGGGGCGCGAAGTACCGCTCTACCTCAGCAACCCTTCCGGTACGCTTGCTGCCGGCGATTACCTCGAATTTTTTAGCAAAAAAAATCGCGCTGAACTCGATCGGCACCTCTATAAAAATCCGGATACAGAATTATTCAACCCCGAATTCAGCCTCATCACCGACACCGCTTTTTATTTCCTGACCTGGGACATTGCTGCCGCGCAACCGCCCCTGCGCTACCAGAATACCCCCAACGACCTGAACAACCTGCCCGCCAAAGAAGCCTGGTTTTGGTACGAAGAAAAATTAGTCAGTGCGGCAGGAAGCCGGAAACAAACGTTCAGCGACGGATTGGCCGAATCAGCTTTTTTGGCCGGAGAAGGCTATGGTTCGGCTTTTGCCAATGTGCATACCTTGTCCATCCAACCTAAGTTTGCCGACCTGGGCGCCGGAGTAGACGCCCGCTTTGATTTGCGCCTGTTCGGCAACAACACCGCCCACGACATCAAGGTGACCATCAATGGCGTCGAGCTGTTTTCCAATGCCTTCAACGGCTACCGCCTCATCGCACCCGTTATCGCGAAACCTGCCGCTAATTTAGCTGCTACGGAACAAATCGTCATCACAGGAGCGGCTTCCACATCTGATCAATATGCTTATTCCGTCGTGAGCCTGCGCTATCCCCGTGCCTTCAACTTCGACAATAAAACCGCTTTTGTTTTTGAAATGCAAGGCAATGGCGCAGAGCAATACTTAGAAATTGAAAATTTCAATGCGGGCACAGCCGATCCGGTACTCTATGATGTGAGCAACCGCCTGCGCCTCACAGGAACCGCAGAGGGTGGTAAATTCAAATTCAAGCTGCCGGCCGCTTCCGGCGCCCGGAGTATGGTGTTGATCAACGCCGTTTCCGGCTACCGTACCCTAACTACCCTGCGACCGGTGACCTTTACCAATTATTCTGCTGCCGACGCGCAGTTCATCATCGTCTCTAACGCCCGCCTGTTCAACGATGGCCAGGGCAACAACCCTGTCGCCGAATACGCCGAATACCGAAGCACGCAGGAAGGCGGCGGCTACCGAACCGTAGTGGCAGACATTGCGCAACTCTACGACCAGTTTGCTTATGGCGTTCAGCGCCACCCCTTATCCATTCGGAATTTTGCACACTTTGCTAAAAAGCAGTGGAGTGATCCGCGCTATGTGTTCCTGATTGGGAAAGCGCGGGAATATACGGCTTTGCGCAGCGCAGGTGTTTTAACATCGGCGGGAAACAGCAGTTTTCTGGTGCCTACATTCGGCAGACCCGGCGCCGACAACCTGATGCTGGCCAGCGTGTCCAGCATGGTTCCGGTCATCCCTGTCGGGCGTATTCCGGTAGAAACCGCTGCCGAAGTACGCCTGTACCTGAACAAAGTGCGCGCCCACGAGGCACCCTTGAGCCAAACCCCTGCCGAAGACCGCTTATGGCGCAAGCAGGTCATCCACCTTGGTGGCGGGGCCACGGTGGCGGAGCAAACCGACATTCGAAACAAGTTGAACAATATGGAATCCGTGCTGGAAAACAACGACTACGGCGCCAGCGTGTTTTCATTTTACAAAACCAGCCCCGACCCCATCCAGTATTCCCAATCGGAAGCCATCTCCAACCGCATCAATTCAGGCGCATCCATCGTCACTTTTTTCGGACATTCCAGCACCGGCAGCTTCGATTTCAGCATTGACAACCCCGCCAACTACCGCAACCAGAATCGCTACCCCCTCATCATTTCGCTGGGATGTTTATCGGGCGCCATCCATCTTTCGGGCAAAAGCGTCGGGGAGACGTTTGTGTTTCAGGAAGACAAAGGCGCGCTGGCGTTCATTGCGTCGGTGGGCTTGGGGGCGGTCTCTTCGCTCCATGCATTGACCCGGCAATTTTATACCGAAATCGGCAATGAAGCCTACGGGAAAGGCATCGGCGACGCCATCCAGCGTTCCCTGCGGGTTTTTGATAATACCGGCGGTATTTTTACGCGCGCTTTGTTGCAGCAATACACCCTGAATGGCGACCCCGCCTTAGTGCTTTCGCCTTCTCCAAAGCCCGATTTTTTCGTCAATAGCAATAGCCCGAAATTTGATCCGGAGGTCATCAATGCGCAAATGGACAGCTTTGATTTTCGCTTCAACCTGCTCAACGCGGGCAGGGCATCTGCGGATAGCTTGCACGTGCTGCTTCGGCGCACCCTGCCTGGGAATATTGAATTTGATGTAGCCAAAATAAAAGTACCCGCGCCGAAATACGAAAGCAGCGTGGTTTACCGGATGCCCGTGTTGGGCAAAATCGCCATCGGCGAAAACCGCTTCCGCGTCACGGTGGACCCGGACAACGCCATCGAAGAAACGCCACTGCCGGAAGCCGAACAAAACAACGAACTGCTCAGTACTGCGGGAGAGCCGGGTATTGCCAAATACATTTTCGACAACGGGGTCAGCATCGCCTGGCCGCCCAACTTTGCCATCGCAGGCCAGGCGCCTGTGCAACTCACCGCCTCTACTGCTGATATTTTTGCCTCTGAGCGCAACTACCTGATGGAAATAGACACCACGGAATTGTTCAACAGCCCCCAACTACGCCGCACCACGCTCCGGCAAAAAGGCGGCTTGCTGCCCTGGACGCCGGATGTGAACTGGCAAGACAGCACCGTTTATTACTGGCGCGTCAGCCCCGATACCTCCAGCGTGTCGGGCTATATCTGGAGCAATGCCTCTTTCATTTACCTCAACGGCAGTCCGAACGGCTGGAACCAATCGCACTACTTCCAGTTCAAGCAGAATCTTTTCACGGATATGGAAATATCCGACACCACCCGCCAGTTCAAATTTTTGGATGACCTGAAAACCATTCTCGTACTCAACGGTGTTTATCCCGGTATTTGGCCGGATATGGTCGTCAACAATACGTCCTCTTTTTACCTGCCCTACGACCCTCCTTACGTTGTGGGCGGGCTTTACATCAGCGTGTTCGACTCGATTACAGGCGCCCCCTGGCTGAACAATCCTCATGGGTATTATGGCAGCCAGTTGGGAAGTAATTGGGCTTACGACTGGGCGGTCTTTCCTTTTTCCACGCAATCGCCCGGGCTTCGCGAACATGCCATCAAATTTTTGCGGGACACCGTGCCTTCCGGCAACTATGTGCTCATTTTTACCATACAAAACGGGAACACACATTACCAACCGGCGCAATGGGCTGCCGACTCCGTCGCTTACGGCAACAACCTTTTTCAGTTGATGGAGCAACAAGGCGCCACGCTGATCCGGAGTACCGCCAGCCCGGAAGTTGGCCCAAGACCTTATGCATTTTTTTATAAAAAAGACGACCCCGATTATCCCATATTCGAAGATTTAGTACCCAATGGCGATACGATCAGGCAGGTTTTTGGGATCGAAGGAATTTGGGACAGTGGCAAAGTCCGCTCCCGCTTGGCCGGTCCGGCGCAGCAATGGAATCAACTGCATTGGGCCGTGGAAATAACGAATCCCGAGGATCAGTATTCGCTTGACCTGTATGGCATCCGGGGAGATAGCACGCAGCAATTGCTCGCAGCGGGGCTCACTGTGCGCGATACCAGCCTCGGCTGGGTCAATGCGGCCGAATATCCCTACCTGCGCCTCGAACTCAACGCTGCCGATACCTTGCTTCGCTCGGCTCCGCAACTGCTTCGCTGGCGCACCTTATACGAAGGTCTGCCCGAAGCCGCCCTCGACCCAACGACGCATTTCCGGTTCCAGCGCGACACCGTGCAGCAGGGCGAACCCATCCTGCTGCAAATTGCCGCGCGTAACCTCAGCGCCTACGATATGGACAGCTTGCTCGTGCGTTATGTACTCACCGACGACGCCAATAACCTGCTCTCCCGCAGCCTTCGGGTGAGGCCCTTGCCGGGGAAAGATACCCTGGTGATCAGCCTGAATATGGACAGCCGCAACCTGCGTGGCCGCCAAAAACTCAGCATCGAAATCAACCCCAACAACGATCAGCCGGAGTTGTCTCACCATAACAATATCGGGTTCTATGAATTTTTTGTGGAGCGTGACAAACGCAATCCGCTGGTAGAAGTCACTTTCGATGGCACGCCGATTATGGATGGCGACCTCGTTTCTGCCAAGCCGTTCATCGCCATTTCGCTGCGCGACGAAAACCCTTTCTTGGCTTTAGCCGATACTTCGGTGCTGAAACTACTGCTGCGCTACCCCGACGCCACCGACGTGACGGAAATCCCGTTCAGTGACCCCCGCGTGCGCTTCATCCCCGCAGACGCCTCGGATCTGACGCGCCAAAACCGCGCTTCGGTCGAGTTTACGCCGCATTTCATGCAATCCGGCACGTACGAACTCACGGTGCAGGGCCGCGACGTCACCGGCAATGCTTCCGGGAATTTGGATTACCGCGTTTCGTTCGAAGTGGAAACTGTGGCGAAAATCTCGAATGTGTTCAACTACCCAAACCCGTTCTCTACGTCCACGCAATTTGTCTACACCCTCACCGGGGAAGAGCCGCCTGCGCAGCTCACCATCCGCATCATGACGGTTTCGGGACGTGTGGTGCGCGAAATCAGCCAGGCCGAATTAGGCCCGCTGAAAATCGGCACCCACCGCACCGACTTTGTCTGGGACGGCACCGATGCCTACGGCGACCGCTTAGCCAACGGCGTTTACCTCTACCAGGTGTTCGCCAAAGACGCACAGGGCAAGGATTATGAGAAGTATGAGAATGGGACGGATGGGTTTTTTAAAAAGGGGATTGGGAAGTTGGTGATCTTGAGGTAGGGGGTGTTGTACCGTTGAACTCCAGTTCAGCGGGTTGGGTTCTGCCATAAACCGCCACAAATACGGGCCTGTCGAATGATTCCAAAGACTTTTGCAGGGCGGTTTTTGCCTTGTTCCTGTACTTTCCGCTATGATTTGTGCTTTATTTCGGCGGAAATGTGTGAAAAAAGAGGTGTTTCCGCCGGGAAAGAGGTTGTTTTTTGGCGGGAATGTGTGAAATTTTGATTTGTGCGATGCGCAGGGTAGGGATTATGAAAAGTATGACAATGGGATGGACGGGTATTTTAAGAAGGGGATTGAGAAGTTGGTGGTTTTGAGGTAAGGGGATTTTAAAAAGAGTATGCGTTTTTTAATCATGCATCCGATTTATGTAACAAGACTGAAATAAGTTCGTAAATTGAATTTTATATTGGAGATATCTTGAGAAATTATAGATAGTATATGATGATTTATTAGCTATGTTGAATGAAATAACCTATCCGATTTCTGGTGAATATCGAACTGGCAGTGATTGGGAGCCGGTCGTTTTTCATTTTGATGCTTTGCTGGAAAGTACTCAACTTGACTTGCTATTAGGGTATTTTAGTTCATCTGCAATCAACGTTTTAGCATTAGGTTTTGCCAAATTTCTAAGCAGCGGTGGGCAGGTTAGAATGGTAGTCAATCACATTCTTTCCGAGCAAGATAGGGAAGCCATTTTGAAGGGGCAAAGTACATCTGAAACCGCTTACAGCTTCACGGTTGAAGATCTGCGCAAGCTGAAATCTTCCTTGAATGAATACGGGCAGCATTTTTTCGAATGCCTTGCCTGGCTGATTTCCTCTAACCGTATTCAAATCCGGGCAATAAAACCCAAGTCTGATCATGGCATAGCTCATTACAAATCAGGTATTTTTTCTGATGGAGTGAACAAAGTCAGATTCAAGTCTTCATGCAACTTTACAGCAAGTGGGCTTTTAGAAAATTTGGAGGAGTTGAGCATCCGGTGCTCGTGGAAGTCGGCGGAGGAAGTTTATGCCATTGCAGAATACCAAGCCTACTTTGATGACATCTTCAATGGGCAAGCTGAATTTGTAGAGTATGTGCCTATTCAAGATGTAGAAGTCGCTATCCAAAACGAGTTTGGCGACAAAAATCTTCACGAATTGCTTATTCAGGAAAAACAACTGTTACTGAAAAAACGCGAATATGGATTGAAGCCACATTTGAGTAAAGTAATTGATCAAGCAAATGAAGCGATTGAAAGCTATCTTTTAGAACCTCGGTTTCCTTACCCAAGTGGTGCGCGGGATTACCAAATTGAAGCTTACAAAAACTGGGTTAAGAATGAATATAAAGGGATTTTTGGAATGGCAACCGGCACGGGAAAAACCATCACATCGCTAAATTGCGTTCTTGAAGAGTTTAGACGAAGCTTGGACAAATCATTCCGGGCAGTGATTTTGGTGCCTACAATCACCCTTGTAGAGCAATGGGAAAAAGAAGTAAAAGCATTCAATTTTAGCAATATAATCAAGATTTCTTCGAAGACAAATTGGGAACGAGAGTTGGCAGGATTACTTACATTTATTCGGTTTGGTGGTTCGCAATCTTTCGTCTTGATTTGCACGTATGCTACCTTTTATCGGGAAAAGTTTCAACATCAATTTCAGAAATTACCCAGTGACACTATTCTGATTGCAGATGAAGGACACAATATCGCCTCACCGAAGGTTTTGGAGGTATTGCCCCGAGTACATCTCGCCAGAAGAATTGGCCTTTCAGCTACGCCAAAAAGGATTTATGATCCGACTGGCACTACGGCAATGGAGGCGTTTTTTTATGACAATGAACCTTATGTTTACTCCTTTTCGATGGAGCGGGCAATTGAAGAAGGCGTTTTATCCCAATATAAATACTTTCCGCACTTGGTGTCGTTAACTCCTCCTGAACTGGAGGAATATATACGGATTTCAAAAAAATTAATGAAGCTTTTTGATTTCAAAAAGGGCAAGTTCAAGGAGTCTGATTTGGTAGAAAAACTGTTGTTAGCAAGAAAGCGGGTCATTCACAAGGCGGCGAACAAGTTGCAGGCAACACATGAGATTCTTCAACAACATTTCCTTGAAAAAGGTGACTTGAAGTTTACCTTTGTTTACGTTCCAGAAGGTTTTGTATCTACAGATAGCGAACAATGGCATGAAAACGAAGAGGAATTACGGCTTATCAACCAGTATTCAATGGTGATTGGTAGTATTGATCCGAAAATTGTTATCAGCCAATTTACAAGTGCAACCAGGGACCGGGACGAGATTTTAAAGCAATTCCAGCAGGGCGACATTCACGTTTTGGCTTCGATGAAATGCCTCGATGAGGGGGTTGACCTACCTCGGGCGGAGTTTGCAATTTTTTGTTCAAGTACCGGTAATCCACGTCAATTCATCCAACGGCGGGGTCGGGTTTTGCGAAAGCACCCGGACAAACACCTTGCTATCATCCATGATTTGGTTGTCGTGCCGGACTTCGAGGGGATGGATATAGACGAAGAGACATTCAAGATGGAGCGGAAGTTGGTGCGAAAAGAATTGGAACGGGTGACACACTTTGCCTTTATGTCTATTAATCGCCGCTACACTTTGGAAACATTTGAAGGCATTTGTCAGTATTATAATTTGAATCTGCACACAATACACCAAAATCTGTTGTCAACATGAGTAAAGAAGATCTACTTAAGGAGTTTTTGATGGACGATATCGTAGAGGAAAAAGGCTACATGACGAAGGAGGATGTATCTAAGTTGAAGTTTATTGACCACTCCAACTCGAAGCTTATCTCTGTGTTGAAAATCGCTATTTTGGGAAAAAATGACGGCGATTCAGTGGATACGATGGTGCGCAAACTCAACCAAACTCTGAACAAGTAACTACCCCGACCTATGGTAATCAACTCCATCACACTGACCAATTTCCAGTGCTATTTCGGCGAGATGAAATTCGAGTTCAAAGCGGGCTTGAATGTGGTCATCGGCGATAACGGGGCTGGGAAGTCAAAGTTGTACGATGCCTTCTATTGGGTTTTGTACGACCAAGTTTTTGATTCGCTTAATCGTGAATTCAAGAAGACTAATCAGGTAAAGGGCAATTTGGTATCCGATAAAGCGAAGGCACTTTGCGAACCGGGGGAAATGGTCAAGACCGAAGTGGAGATGGTCGTTTACAACCCAAAGCAGGAAATGGAATACACCTTGACCCGTTCCTACACTGTCTCTAAAAATGATTCCGGCGTATTGCGACAAGACCCTGAAAGCAATTTCACTATTCTTAAAACGGATAAATTCAAAATATCCCGACCAATGGTCAATCAGGCTGACATCGCTTCCTTGTTAAAAGGGATTCTACCAGATGATGTGAAACCTTATATGTGGTTTCAGGGTGAGCAAGTGGACAGCCTCATTGATTTTAAAAATAATAGCACCCTGACCCATGCCATCAATGTTCTTTCAGATATTCGGGAGTTTGATTTTTTTGAGGAGGTTTCCCAAAAAGCCTATGAAGCTGCTGAAAAGGAGTACCACCGTAGGTTGAAAGAAGCGTCCTCCGACACGAGGAAAAACGAGGAATTGGAAAACCAAAAACAGAGAATCCAAAGAGACCTCGCCCGGTTGGAGGAAGAGAAGAAATTGGCTGCCGAGAACCTTACTTATGCGGTTGAAAGGAAAGACCTCTTGCTGAACAAAGTAGATGACGCTCAACAAATCAAGAGTCTAAACAACAGGGAAAGTCATCTGAAAGAACGTTTGAAAGAAATTGATGAACGCCTGGTCAAAATGAAAGCAGGTATCAACAAAAGTTTGATTTCCCGCAATTGGATTTTGAAAGGAGCAGGTTCACTGGTGGACATGTTCGCAGAAAAATATGACATCTACTCTCAAACCCGTAACAGGCAAGAAGCAGCGTTTTCAGCAAAGAAAGAAGCATTAGACGAACTGTACAAAGAATTCCGCCTTCCGGTAGATGTGCCTGAACCGATTTTCGTAAAGCAAATGCTGGAGAAAGAACACTGTTTAGTTTGCGACCGAGAAGCGCCGAATGGCTCTGCACCCTATCTAAAAATCCTTGAATTGCTGGAACGCTCCAAAGCGCACAAGCAGAAGCCCAAACCGGAACCCATCACCAAACACGATTTTTCAAAGGAATTCAAAAGCCTGTATCAAAACGGCTTGAGTCTGCAAGGCATGATTAACCATGCTGACCACGAAATCCGAACCGCCATCGGCGACATCTTGGAATCGGAAGCCAAGTACAAGGAAGTGAAAGGAGAATTGGACAGCATACAACGGGAGATAATGGAAGCCGTGAACGCTTCTTCTGTTAGCTCGATTGATTCCTCCATTGATATTGTCAATGAATTCCAAAGCCAACTCGAAGCCATCGTCAGTTCTGAAAAGAAACTCGACCGCCTCAAATACGAAGCGGAGGCAAAGCAAAAAGAAGGTAAAAAAATTGACGAGGAACTAAAGGGATTGTCAACGGGCAAGATTTCGCCCATCCTCGAAGAAAAGAAGAATGTGTTAGAGGACTTCCGGGACATAGCTAAGTCTACCCGTGAACGGGTATTCAACCGCCTGATTTTGCAATTGGAAGAAGAAGCAAACCACCACTATTACAGCATGACCGCCGAAAACAAATCGGTACGAGGTAGGATAAAACTGGAGAAACAGGCCAACGGCAATTATATGCCCAAGAACCTCGACAGCGAAGGTCGTATCCTCACGTCTATCAACGATTCTAACATTATTCTCATCAAATTGGCGGTCATCATGGCGATTATTTCTGCCAAAAAAAGCAGCCCGGCTGCTGACTTGTATCCACTGATTACCGATGCTCCAACCTCAAAATTCGGTGACAACTATGCCATCGGTTTTTGCCGGGCAGCCAGCCAGGTCTATAGCCAGAGCATCGTCATCAGCAAGGATTTTTACAATAAGCCTGACCTTCAACAGCGGCTTTTTTCGGAAGCTGGTGAAAAAATAGGGAATATTTACCTCATCGAGCCTTCCCTATCGGAGGAAGTACAACGGGAACACCGGGACGAATTGGAAGTCCGATTAACGAAAATCAGGTAAACCAAACACAGCAGGAGATGGAATTTATCAAACGATTTGAGGATAGGGCGCCTGTGTATGCCAAGGTGTACCGTGAACCCATCGTGAACCGTTTCGCCAATGTTGGGGGCGGTAAAGAGACAGAAATGTTCGAGCGGGGCAAGTTCTTTTCCAACGTGTACGAACTGTACATGTATGCTGCCATGCTTGGGTTAAAAAAGAACTACCGCATACCTTTGGAAAGTGTCGAAACCCAAAAGTTCATCGAAATTCGAGATTGGAAGACTTCGACCGAATTGGTTCGATTCATTACGATGGCGCTCATCGCCCGTTCCAATTTGGACATGAACGAATTGGAAAACATGGAGGAAGCGCAAGTGGAACGCACCCTCACCGAACTGAAAGACCTTTTGGAAGAGTATGCCAATGGCGGGTTCGACCTGATTTATACGAAAGTGCAGGACGAGCCGTACTTTTTTGAAAATGAGTATTGTTTTGTGGAGATGTTGGGGGAGGGTATTTAGTTTCGACTAAAGGCAGTAAAAACCATCTTACTTTTTAACTGATTTTTGAGGGTACTGATTTTTTCAAGTAAATCTGTGGAACCTGATTCTAACTCAAGAATAAACTCATAATCTTTTAAAACTTTGGTCAGCGCAGGGATTTTTTTCCAACCTGCCAACTCTTTCCACAAAACCGACAAGCCTACAAATTTATGCCCTTCAAGCTTATCTATTAGCATTCTCAATTTATTTCTGTGAGGGTCACGAAGGAGCGTTTGAGGGAAATTTGAGAATAAATTCCTAAACATTCCAATAAGTTCATCAAGGTTTTGGGCGTATTCTGAATAGAGTTTGCTCAAGAAATTGGAAAAGTGATTTTTTTTGAAATCGTCATTTAGCCAGTAAAGCAGTGTCAGTAAATCCACATTATCTTCGACATAACCAACTTGGTGAAACTGGAAAATTGGTTGAAAGAAACTCTTTGCGGGCTGGTCATCTGTAACAAAAAAAACCTTTGTTTCTTCCATACGGCTGATTGAAAATGCTAACCGGGTCGAGTGAAATTCGCCATTTTTTTTGGAGTAGCCCAAAATTTTTTCCATGTCTTCCTCCGGCAACAAAAAATCACTCTCTTTGGACAAAAAGACTCTAAATTGAGCTATTTGAGAGTCAAGGTATTTTTGATAGGAATTTTTTTCTTCATTTGGCAATCGCTTTATCTTTTGATAGGCGTTGCCCAAGACTTCTTCAAACACCTTTGGGGCAATTTTTATACGCAACTTTTTTAGTCTCTTAAGAAGAAACTCATCCTCATCTATGTGAAGAAGGTTAATCAGAGTACAGGCATCTAAGATATAGGTCATAGTACAAATCAATCTTTCCAACCGATGATTTCAGTTTTGTTAGCCGTGAAGTATTCAAGGTCTATCGGAATTTTTTCATCAAAATCAGCCAACTCTAATAACAAAGAAAATGCTTCATTTAGCCTCCGAAGGGAAACATTTCCTAACTCTTGAAGTATGGAACGTACTGTTGCCTCATCGGCAAATGGGAAGAGAGAGGGAGATTCTGCTTGATGATTGAGCCTATATTCATCAAGGAGTTCAGTAAGGTATTGAATAAAATCGACTTGGCTCGGAATCTCAAAAGGAATACGTTCCTTAATTCTGGATTTTACCGCCTCGCTTAGGTACTGTCCTAAATCCGATACATTTACCATCGCCGTTTGGGTAAGATTCAAAAACACCAACAAATTATTAGGCGTATTATCCAGAAGCTCTCGAAGAAAGTTGTTGGTTTTTTCAATGTTGACATTGCTCAGGATTGCAATGTCTTCAAACTCATCAATCCAAAGCAAAACGCAAGAATAGAACTCTTTTGAATAAGTAAGACAGGAAAACAACCCTGCCGTAAGTTGACTATAATCGCTATCTGGGCTTAACTTCCTTACTATATCGTAGTGCTCAGCCAAATCCTTCATCTCTTTTGCTGAAGAGAGACCGTACAGATACCTTTTTAGAGTCGTTGTATCTAAATCGGAAAATATCGCTTTTAGAACATTGCCAATGTGCAAGTTATCAGTAATTCTATCAATGAAGCCATCAATTTCTTCAATCTTTTCCTCGAATTCCTCACGAATATCAGAGATGCTAATTTTATCGACAATTGAAACAAAGGTTTCGAGAGGCGGGTTTTTTCCTTTTGGAAGGTTTATTAAGATGAAAAATGGCGGGGATTCACCAATTTGGGTAGCAAGGTCATCCAATACATCCTGTTTCCCAAAATACCTGGCAGCATGAGTTTTACCACTCCCGTACTCGCCCCAATTGAGTATTAGGGAGGAGTTAGGAATTCTCATGCTCCTTTTTATCCTATTTTCAAATTTTGACTTAATTTCAGGAAATCCTGCCCAAATGATTTCACTCTCATTTACGGCAGGTGTCATCCTAAAAGGATTGCTGCGAAGATTAAAGCGTTCAAAACTCATGATTGCTTAATGATTTGTATGTACCCATCCTTGTATTGAGGCTGGTACTTGTAAATGAATTTGTCGGTAAATTCGTCACTCAATAGTCTTCGGATGAAAGGCTTTCCTGTCTTTATGGACTCTTTCAAAAAAAGTAAGTATTGAGTAAAAGCTATTGCTTGAGAAGCGGTTACCCGGTTGGGGGCAATAGTTTTGAAATGTTCAAAACTATCTGTTAGTACATCATTGACCCTTTTCTTGATAGCTTCCTCGTCTTGCTGATTGCCTATGCCCCCTTCGTACAGGTCATTGAAAATGGCGATGTAAGCAAAATCAAGTATGCCATTAGGGTTAATCACTACTTCGCCGTATAGGTCTTGCCAATCCCAATAGTGCTTTAATAACTTTTCTCCTCTTTCATTTATGCTAAACGTATTTTTTTGAGAAAACGACACCAAGTCCAAGTCGAACAACCAATTGAGGCGAGGCATGAGGACGTGTTCCAAATACTTTTCAGGTTTTTCCCAGTTTTCAATTCGTTGTCTTATGCTCTGTAAATCTTTAGCTTTTCTGTCTTCACCTTTATCTTTGACGAATTCTTCAAACTTTTTTAGCTTTTTCAAAATGGCTTCCTGAAAAATAGTCTGTAAGGCAGACAGCGATAATTCACGGTGAAGGAACAAAATCTCCAATGTGACAAAGATGTAAAGGGCATCCTGTCGTAAGATTTGCTCTAAAAAGAACAATTTATCGAGCCTGCTTAACTCAAAGTAGTTTTGATTTACTGAGTCAATCCCCCTTAACTCAGAATAGACTTTAAACATTTTACCCTGCACAACTGAACTGCGAAGGTAATTTATGAGGTCTAAGTTCAGTGCCAATTCAACGTAAGGTTTGGCTGAAATCCCCGACTTGGTCTTTTTTATCAACCCCTTGCTATTCTTGTATTTCGAGAGATGGCTTTCAATTTTTGAAGATTCTTCCTCAACCATTTTGTTGAACCTATTAATGGGGTATTGTTTCCCCACGTCAAACAGAGTCGAGAGCAGTATCAGATAGCCCAACCTTCTTGCCTTGGTATTGGTTTGAAGAATATTCAATTTGTAATTATCCCTAAGCGCCTCATTATTGATGTTTCGGAAAAAAAAAGAGTAAACGCCTTCAACTTGGGGCAGATTAGAGTTTAACTCAAGCAATCGGTCTAAAAACAAGACTGTCGTCCCTAAGTTAAGGTCAATGAAAATCTTAAACGAGATAGTCAAAGGCGAAGGGCACATTCCTCCATCATCAACGTCTTTCTCATCTAATCCTCGATAATCAAAGTAAGTGTCATATTCTAAAATGTATTCGGGATTGAAGGAGGTTAGCTTTTTTACAATCAAATACATTGAACTTGTGATAGACTTAGTACAAAGCAGGTCTTCCAACACCTCTAATCTTTGAACAAACATTTTTTGCAACGTAGCATTGACCAGCCTTTCTGAAAAGTTTTCAATCCTTTCAATCAATGTGAAATCATCATCTTCTGAAAAAATAGTTTCGTCAAAATCTAATATCAGATTCAAGCCGCCAATTTCAAAGCATACTCTTCCATTTGGCAAAACCATTGAACCCTTTTGGGAAATTTTTAGTAGATATTTGTAAAAATTCTCCATCGTTCAAATAAAACAAGCCGCACACCCCACTCCTTCCTCATCTGCCAAAACATCAAGCAGGTAAGGTGACTTAGGATTTGAGTTTTCGGATTTTTTGATAAATTCTTCTTTGATTTGCTGCATCCGCTCCGGCTGGATAAGGTCTTCCAAGCGTTCTTCCTGGTTCCAGGTATAGCCTTCTTTTTCGTATTCCATCGCCATTTGAAAGCGTTCCGGGTGTTGTTCGTAGAGCCAAACCCACTCGATTTTTTGCTGGAAGAAACAGAAGTAGCAACCCGACCGGCTGCGGGAATAATGCCCAGCGTTGCCATTGACCTCAAATGGCATCTTGTTGTAGTAAGCAGGAACACCGACGCCAGTATCATTCAACAGCTTAAAAATATCGTCCCGCACCAAAACCTCGTCATTGCCCACCACGGGAAAGTAAGTCTCTTGGGCTAAGGGATAAGTGGTCGTTTGCAGCCAGGCAAATACCAGTTGGTTGAAGTCTTTCACGCTCAGATCAATTAGCAAATTTAGCTTTTGAAATTGAGTGAAAGATGGCTCGATGGGTTGCTCAAGCAAGTCCTCGAAGCGTTGGCTTCGAGCGTCGAGGTCGAGTGACTGGTAAAAATCAAGCAAGGCTTCCCTGCTCCCATTAGCAAGGGCCTTGGTCACTACATCTTCGCTCCAGATATTTTTTCGGAAAGGGAAAATGGATTGGATGTTCGGTTTTCTAGAAATGTACCCTTCCCTGTCTTCGTCGCCCCGGATGCCCACGTAGGAAACAACCGGGTCAGTGCCCACATATTGCTCAAAGGGTTCGAGTTTCAGTTTCTTGGTACACCATCTCGACATGGAAGAAGGCAAAAAGCCCCCATACATTTTCAAGTAGTGGTCGAAGGCGTCTTCGGGGCTGTTTTTCATCGCCCGTAATTTCGTGATTTTCTTTCCAAGGAACCCTTCCAGGTTCTCAATCAACTGATAAGTCTCATCAAGCTCTTTTCCGGTGTCGCAGGTATAGAAATCAAGGTCCAAGTCAGGGTACTTGGTTTTCATGTAAATCGCTAAGGCGGCGCTATCCTTGCCACCCGATATGCCTAATAAATGGCGTACACTCATAATTGATGCGGTTCTATTTTTGGAGCAAGTCCTTTAGCACGTTGGCCAACGCTGCAATATTAAGTGTTTTATCCTTACCTAGTTGCGTACGAAGCTGTACTTCGATGCGGCTGATTTCAACCTTTTTCTTTTTTGGAAAACGAACCACTTTTTTGTCCACAGCCTCAAAGGAGGTGATTTCCAGCCCGAAGGCTTCTTCCCTTTCCTCGTCCATCCCACTTTTGGATAGTTGGGTCAGTGTATCCAACTCCAGCACGAGGTTTTTGAACTTGTCGTAAAGCAGCGGCTCGTCATCATCTCGCAGTGCTTCGAGGGTCTTCCCTACCACCGCTTGGGCAATGGAACTGAGCCAGGCTTTGCGGTCGTCCAATTCGGAGGCAAGCCGAAGCAATAGTGTCTTGTGGTGTGGCAAAAGCCGATGCTGTTTGATGTCTTTGAAGCGTTCCCGCAGCTTCACTTTGTATTCTTCGAAGGGCAACGCTTCATAAAGAACTTCTTCTGCAATGAACAACTCGAATCGGTTCACTAATTCATCGTGACAAGTACGGACTTCCCGGATGGCATCTTGCAGGCGGCTGATATAGTCCGCCAATCCTTCCGGTGATTTTTTTAGTTGGTTCAAGGTCATTCCCAATGCTGTAGGAAAATCCTCGAAAAAAGTTTTCTCCGGGTCGGTCGCCGTGGCAATCACCCGGCGCACGGCAAGGCTTTCCTTTTGCAAGCGATTGGTATGCTTGGCATATTCCGGCAAACCCCTGTAAAAAGACAGGAACGGGCGAATAGTTTCCACGAAGGTTTTATTATCCAGGTGCTCTTTTGTACCCTGATTCAAAAATTGGCGGTAGCGATTGAAAATATCCAAACGCACTCCTGCAACGTCGAAGGCTTTGATGTAGTAGTCCTTCGGACTTTTTGCCAATAGTTCGAGCGTTTCTTCCCGCAGTTCAGGTAGGTAAATACCGTTGCCAAACAAGGCGAATTCATCCCGCTTTAAAAACAAGAAGGTTGGTATCCAAAAATCTATCAGACCTTGTTTGAGTTTGAACGGCGGTTTTGTGAGCGATTCTGAAAGTTCTGTCAGTGGGAGGCGGTGCTTTTTAGCATTTTTGAGAAATGTTTCTCCGTGCTCCCACAAGGTTTTGAAAGGAGATTCTTTGCCGATGGTCGCTTGGGTAAGCAGGTTTTTCGGGTTAGACTCCAAGCCGTTTTCCCGAAGAAGGGTGAGGTAAATTGTCTTTTCAGGTGGAAACTTGTCCTTCTCAAACCCCAAATCCTCATCCCCCCAATGGTTGACCAAGTGCCTAAAATATACTCGCTTGGCAGTGTGTATTTGGGAGGATAGTTTGCTTCGATTGACCAACTCGCTCCGATAAACAGGAGTAGCGGGGTAAACTATTTTGCAAATTTTGGTCAGACAACGGTTCAAATCCCGCTTTGATTGAATGTTGTTGGTTTCGCCATTAAACACCCAGGCTATTTCGTTTGTACTGCCATACAAACTGTTCATAATGTAATAATTGAGCAATGCTTCCTGATGGTGTTGAATGTTGTTAAGCTCCCGTTGTGCTACCCGGTCTTCCGAGGGTATGTTTTCTTTGGTCTTTTTCGTCTTTTCTATTTCTTTCAACAGGTCACGAATAGGGGCAGCGTTCTTAAAAACCCCGTAAAGGATTGCCTTATCTGGTCGGTTTTTACTCACCTCATTGACCTGTTCAATACTTAGGTTTTCATTAAAAACAAGATTTACATAACCGTCCGTGTCTCCCATCGGAGACAAGTCAGTTACCGGGTGTTTGGAAATCACAAACTCGAAAATTCGGGGAGTACCAGTTTCGTAGTAGTATTCCTTGGCAAAAACCGCCGGGAATGAAAAGTGCTTGTTGAGCAGGCTTACGACATCTTCGATTTCTCCAACTTGGTCGCCCGCAAGCATCAACTCCGATTCAATGTCCACGTCTGTCCCTTCCAGAATGATGAACCGTTTTTGGTAGTTTCGGTAGAATAGGATTTTCCGGTCCGTCAGCGCTTGTAACGGCAGGTCGGGATTGTCCATCCCCAAGCATATTTCCGCATATTGTAGTAGAAAGTCGCCATTGAGGTTCGAGCCTTTAGACGCGAAAATATTGAGTAGTCCAACCGCTTTGACGAGTTTCAAACAATCACGCACTAAGTGTTCTTCGACTTCGTTTTCCACCCTTTCCAATGCACCTTTAATGCTTGCCCAAGCGGAAAAATCGGGGTTGTATTTAGAGTTTATGAATGAGTAGTAGTTGAAAATAAGGTTGTCATGTAGGTTGGCGAGGTTATAAAAATGATTGGTCCGGGCATCGTATTTTCCTTTGACGCCAGTATGTTCCGTCCCTTCCAAAAACGAGAACAACGAGCGTTCATTTTGCCCGTACCCTTGCATTGCCAATGCTGCCGCCGAAGCAGAGAACAATTCCAACGGATAAAGTTTTAGCGCAAGCGGGGAGGCAAAATCCGATTTAAATGGAAATGCCTTCGTTTGCAAGAACAATTCAGCCGCCCGTTTTACCTTGTTTTTGTCAGGGTTTAAACTTTCGTTTTGACTAAGCCTGTCACCCGCCAGTAAAAGCAATTGTTCCACAGGCTCATTGAAAGTAATTTCCCGATAGCGCCCTTTCACCTTTGACCATTCCTGCCTTTGCGCTCCGTTTAGAGTTAACGAGTAGGCATCGAAATTTTGGTGCAGGGTCGTCAGTAACACAATGTTATAAGCCGGGTTGTTCACAAACTCCGCGAGTTGCTGAAGAAAGTAGAGTTCCTTTTCGGGGCTATGCTTGGCGGCGTATTCCAGAAACTTGCCAAACTCGTCCACCATCAGTACAAGCAACCCATTTTTCTTGCCCAATTGGTGGTAGCGGTGATATATTTCAGCAAAGATTTGTTCTTCTGAGGCTTCGCCATCGAGAAGTCTTTCGCCAAAAAAATCCGTCATTGAACGGAATTCACCAACGAATGGCAGCACTTCTACTTTCATTTTTTCAAGCCCTCCGGCATCGAAAAAATGTTTTTTTCCTCTTAGTACGTTTGACAGTGCCCAGAGGAAAGAGGACTTGCCTGTACCATAAGAACCGATGATACTGAATGTGCGAATACCGTTCTCAAAATCTGCCGCTATTTGAGCAGCTACACGTTTGGCGTTGGGCGTCGGCAGATAGCTGACTTCGGCGTTTTGGTCACGAAATATGTTGACAGAAGGTGTGTATTTAGTAGCCATTGTAGTAGTGGTCGAGAATGGTGTAAGGATTCGGTTTTGATTTGAATTGAAGTTCCCTGATACCCGCATCGTCTTTGTAGATGAGAAAGGGATTATCTCTGCAAAGGGATTCAATTTTTTGCACCAGCCCTGAGCGATTGATAGCGAAAATTGAGCCTATACTGTTGTAGGCTCTTTCAAGAGCGTCCAAACTGACCGATAACCCAATATCCGGGTCGTCAAGAAGCGCAAATAACAACACCTCTTTTGGTAACTCTTCTTTTTCATTCGTTTCGATGTGGTAAAGGGTTGGCTGCTTCTCTCTGGTAATTGCCCTTACCAAGTGTAGTTCGGGGAAAATGCCCGACACGATTTCTTCCTTATCCTTGCCCGACGAATCTGTACCGAGGTACAGTTTCAAAAAAACCTCGAAATCACCTTCAATGGTGTTTCTGTTGAACTGAAATTTCAGATCTGTCTTCGATTTTAACTCCATGAACTTGGCAAAGCTCTCTTTGGAAAACTCCATGCGTTCCTTTCTCAGTTCGTTGAAAATCAGATTGTATGTAGTAGCGTATCTCTTACGGACTAACTTGTGATGGAGTAGCCAAAGGCTGGCGTCATCTTCGAGGTAAGGGTCTTTGCCCTCGTCACTGAACAAGTAATCTGCAAACCCGGAAACCTGGTCGTTTCCTTCCAGAAGGTCAAAGGCTTTCATCCAATAGCGGATAGATGCAACCATATTTTTACCGACGCCTAACTCCACTACTGCATCTTCAGTACTGAAGGATTTTCCTTTAGTGATGTAGTCATATCCTTTTTTTAGCCATAAATGACGACATTGAAAGGTTTCATGGCCAGAAAAAATTAGACGGGTAGTTGGTTCCATAGAGCAAGAATCAGGTTAAATCAGCAGGTGAAAGTAAGCATATTTATCGCGACTTACAACACTTTGTTTTGATTTCAATCCTGTTAAGACTATAAAAGACTCATTTTGATTGCATTAAATTGTTTAGGATTTGGTCTTCAACTCGGAAACCTAGCGCTGCTACAGGCCGCGTTGCTCCCTCAATTGTTTGATGTGTTCGCCGGACTTGTTCACTTTGTTTATTATTGGCTTACCAAATGAACAATTTTACGAAAAAAAAATGAGGTTGTTGCCTTAAAGGTTAGCCGGAACCTCCTGGTTTGAAGATTCATGAAGGGTAATTTTTTGCAAAAAGTAGTAAAAAACGCTGCTTTACGCAAAAAATCAATCTCGTTCATGTTGTGTGCTTGTTCACGAATCGTGAAGGAGGGTAGAAATATGGCCGTGCCGGATGGACTTATCGCGCTCGCTTTCCGCGGATATTTCCTTGATCGGCATGGCAACTTCTATGAGTTTTTTGGGTGCGTCATGGGATCATACCCTACTGTTACCCAAAGGAACGTTAAGAGCCAGGTGCGCAGTAACTAACACGAGTCCTGCCAATCACCTCTGCGCCCGCATCCACTCTAAAATCTCCTGTGTTTTTGCGGTCGCTTTATCCGCGGGCAGGTCCATTCGTTTGCGTTTGAGCATGTCCACTGCGATAGCCGGAGCGGTTGCATCCATAGGCCGCAAAACGAGGTGCCGGTTGTTTTTTGCGCTTTCCGTCATATTGTTGTTCAGCTTGGCTGGCTTATCTAACAACGAATTAATTGTAAATTCCTCTTTTTCAACATCATAAGTTGGTATAATCGCCTGCTGGCCATCGCTGCCGGAAGTCAGTAAAAAGAGGGAGGCAAAATCGTTTTCCCCGGCCGGGTATTCTGCGAAAGGCAAAACCGACTTGGGTTGCAGGTGGTTGGTGAGGTCAAAAACAAAAGTGCCCTGATCCTGTGCAAAGCCCACTAAGTAATTTTCCCAGACTTCGAGGCGCTTGATCATCCCGGTTTGCGCATCTACGGAGAGTCTGCCTTTTTTGAACGCCGGTTTCATGGCCGCCGATAGTTTCTTTTCGGCCACATCGAAGCAATAAATCGCATTGAACCCGCGGATGGCCACAATCTGGTTGACTTTGTTGTACGTGATTTCGGCCAGATAATATGGAAAATCTGCGCTCACATTGACGGGAAGCGCTTTGCGGAAAATCAGCGAACAGGTTTTGGTATCATAGGCTTCCACGATGCGGTGGCTGTCGCCAAGGTCTTTATCCAGCGTGGTCGAGTCGGCTACAATACAAACCAATACTTCCTGCTCCCTGATCCAAAACTGGTTACCTTCCAGCACCTTGCCCGGAACGGTGCAATCGTGGTGTGCCCGGGGCGCGGGCTGGTCAGACTCCATTTCGTCGGGCGTGCCGGTGGCATCGCTTCCGGTCTGCGTATTGTTATTCGTGGTTGTGCCGCTGCCGCCGCAAGCGCTCAGGAAAAAGATGCTGGTGAACGCCAAAACATTGAAAAGTAATCTCATCGGAATGTCAATTTTGGAAATAAAGGTAGTGAAATTCACTGTAATTAGTATTTTTTTACCACATAGCTCACATAGGAGTTTTCACATAGGACACATAGTTCTGATGCACCCCGGGGAGCAGTCCTATGTGATCTATCCCGTCAGGTCGGGACAAGTTATGACCGATTCTATGTGCCCTATGTGGTAAAAACCGGAAATCACACAAAAAACGAAAGCCCCTGCCCAATGAAGTGCAGAGGCCCGGTTTTGTATTGGTTTCCTTAAATGTATGTTCAGAAACAGTATTCATTGGCAGCGATCAGCGCAACGGCAATTTTACGGCGTTCGGCCATTACATTTGCCGGTGGGTATTTGCTGAAGCGTTTCAAACCCATCACAAAGGTACGCAATAAATCGCCTTCTGCAAAGGATGCGAGGGCATCTGTTGCATTTTTTTGGATGCGGGCCGCGGCGTCGGAGAAAAATACGCGCAGCATAGCGTCGTAAACCGACTGTTCGATTTTGGTTTCTATACCCGACAACTTCTGTACGCGCAGCAGCAGCGATTCCGCCTGGAAGGCATCAATCATCATGTCCGCTACATTCATCACGATTTCCTGGTCTTCTTTCAGGTTCAGTTTGCCATCCATTTGCATTTTTGCGGCAGCGCCGGCGGTCATCAGGATGATTTTTTTGAAATCCCGCAACGCGCTTTCTTCTTCGCCGTAAGGTCCGGAAGGTTTTTCCATTGACGGCATCGAACTCAGTTCTTTTTGCACTTCCCAGGCCGGACTAACGATGTCGAGCGTACCTTTCAGTGCGCGTTTGAACAGCATGTCTACCGTCAGCAAGCGGTTGATTTCATTGGTGCCTTCGTAGATGCGGTTGATGCGGGCATCGCGGTAAGCGCGGGCCGCTGTGCCTTCTTCCGAGTAGCCCATGCCGCCATGCACTTGCAGGGTTTCGTCCACCACATAGTTCAGGGCTTCCGAGCCGGCCACTTTCAGGATGGAACATTCGATGGCGTATTCTTCGGCAGCCTGTAATTTGGCTTCCGCAAACGTAGCGCCTGCTTCCTGCAGCGTGCCCGCTTTGTCCTGCATGAGGTTGGAAACGCGGTACAGCGCACTTTCCGCAGCAAAAATCCGGATGGCCTGCTCGGCTAATTTATACTGGATGGCGCCAAAACTGGCGATGGGCACATCAAACTGGATGCGCTCGTTGGCATAGCGCGTGGCAACGGTGACGCTACCTTTTGCCCCGCCAAGACTCAGGGCGCACAACTTGAAGCGGCCGTCGTTCAGGGCATTGAAAGCGATGAGGTGGCCTTTGCCGACCTGCCCCAACACGTTTTCCGCCGGCACTTTGACGTTTTCAAAAAACACCTGACGGGTAGAGGAGCCTTTGATGCCCAATTTTTGTTCTTCCGCGCCAAGGGTCAGGCCTTCCATATTCCGCTCCACAATGAAGCCGGTAAATCCAGACTTCCCGTTTGGCAGGTTCGGGCCGCCTACCTGTGCAAACACGATAAAAATATCTGCAAACCCCGCGTTGGAAATCCACATTTTCTGGCCGTTGAGTACATAGTGCGTGCCGTCGGCAGAAAGTTCGGCGCGCGATTTGGCTGCTAAGGCATCAGAGCCGGAACCCGGTTCCGTGAGGCAATAACACGCTTTCAATTCGCCGGCGATGAGGCGGGGCAGGTATTTTTGCTTTTGTTCTTCTGTTCCGAAATACAGCACCGGCAACATGCCAATGCCGATGTGCGCAGCAAAAGAGACCGTGAAAGCGCTTGCCGGTCCCAGGGTATCACAAATGAGGGTGTTGGTATTCGTATCCAATTCCATGCCACCGTAGGTTTGCGGCATGTGGGTGCCCAGAAGCCCCAGCCCGGCTGCTTTTTCAAGCAATTTTACGCTGATGTTATCTTCCTGTTTTTCAATCTTCTGCACATTGGGTAGGATTTCGTTGTGCAGGAAGTCGCGCACCATGTCGCGGATCATGAGTTGTTCTTCGTTCATCTCTTCAGGGATGAACATATCTTCCGGTTTGGAGGATTTGACGAGGAATTCTCCTCCTTTCAGGACATCGGTATTGACCAAAGTAGCGGACATGGCACGGCAGGTTTGAGACAAAAAAATAGTTATTAGCGAAAATTCGCTACAAAGTTAACGGGATTTTTGGTGTTTGTAAAGGGGTAGAGGGATTTTTTTGCGAAAATTCGCAAGATAAGGAGTGAAACTGGTTACTTAAGATCACTGAAATCCTATTCATAGCTGAGTATTATGGCTATATTATTTTTTGAGAGATCGGGGATATTAACTCCGAATTGCCGTGAATTGGAGTAGATAAGATGGAGTAAGAATACAGGCTAAACTTCTTTCTCTTCTCTTTGGTAGGTCTCAAAATTTTGCAGTTTTTTGGATAAATCTTTATAGGTTTTACGCGTTTTCCAATCTTTGATTTGTGATTGTAGGTCTTGATACAATTGTTTTGGGCTGCTTTTAATGGCACGAGTATTAAAATCCAATGCCTCATCAATGTCCAATTGAAAAAAATATTCTGACTCGGCGAGTATGGCTGAACGAAAAAAGTAGCGTGCCAAGGTATCTGAAAAACGCCCTTCATGGTAATATTCCTTCATGGAAGAAATCCCTACTAATTTGTCTTTGTATGTTTCCATCTCGGCAAATTCATCTGGAGTTGTGTATAAGGTGTTGAAAAAAAGGTAGTTGTTTATGGCGTAATATAACTTTTGCCAGCGTGGACGATATTTTAAAGGATCATCTTCTGTCTTCAATTTTTCTTGAATATAGTCCATAGCTGTTTTACTGAAATATATTGCTTTCTTCAAATACTCATGTCCCTTCGACGGAAGAACGTCTTCGTAATACTCCTTCGGACTAAACAATTCCCGAAATTTGTAGGTACCCAATGAATGCATCCGGTGAATCCATAACAGATTGTAAATGTAGGACAAGCCTATCCAGACTTTATAATTTTCTTGTGATTTACCTTCTACGCATTCAAGGATGCCAAGTACTTCTTCTTCAATATTTCGTTTTTCGCCTTTCCATTGAAGTAAAGCCGCAGCATGTATCAGCGCAATGGAAGGCACGGGATACTTTGTAAGGCCATCGGCAGAAATTCGCTCGTACTGACTGCGAATTTCATCACAAACCTGTACCACCAATTCGCACTTGTTAAAGAAATAAAAAAAGCCGAGACAAGCAGCTAGTTTGTCAAGTTGCCCCTCTTTGTATCTGTATCCGTTTTTATCCATGCCTTCAAACAAGCTGCTAATCAAGTCGGTAATAATTTCACTTACAACTATCTTTAGTTCTGCATCATCTCCTTGTTTCACTACTCCGATAATTCGATCTATCCACTTTTGAATTTGATCGCAAACGCCTTCTGAATAATTAAATCTTGGCCCAAAATCGTAAAAAGCTTCTGTTTCCGCCTTAGGCTGGGCATAGTTTTTATCAATATAGTCTTTGAAATTCCAAAAAACCTGCCAGGCTTCGCGAATAATTTTAAACCGCGCACCCAAGCCTTCAAAGTTCTGTTTTAGCTGGAGGCGTACTTCTTCGATATGATGTTTGACCTGATCATCAATTTCAGCTTGATTTTGATCTTCCTGAAGCTCTAGGGCATCGACTATTTCGTGATAACCACCATCGCCCCACCAACGCTCAAAAAACTCAAGCATCACTTGCTTATGAATGCCTGGTTCCAAGTAATCGTCTTTCACCCTCTCCAAATCTAATAAATATTTGCTATTCTTACCTTGTCCATTTTCAAACTGTCGAGTAATCTCAGCTAACTGTATTTGAAATTTTTCTACAGCTTGTTTATTTTCTCGCATGGCATTCACGAAGCCCTCAATGATAAAAAAACTGGCTGCACGTACTATGGGAAAGCATTGGCCTGTATGTAAATTAGTATATGTAAATGGGATATGCCCTTCAACTTCATTACTCGTTTTTCGAATTTCTTCTACTGTATCAAGAATATGTTCTTGGTTAGAAAAAAACAAAGGCAATATAGTTATATCTTCTTGATTATCAATAGTTTGCCTTAATTTGGCATCGAGTACACATAAAGCTAATGCATCAATATAATTATTCGCTGTACGGATGCGCTTTTGGTTTAATATTCTGAGTACTTTTTCAAATAATGGTTGCTTGGAAACATCTCTAATGGAATAATCTGTTTCATGTGAGAATTGTAGGATTTTTTCTTCTTTGACTAAATATTTGTAACGCTCTTTCCAATAGTTACCATGCCGTGTCAAGTAAATTCCTAAAAAAAGGTGATAAGGATTTTTTTGCAATTCTTCAATGACCTTAATATTTTTCTGGTACTTCTTTTCATATAGTAAAGATTGAAGTATTGCCAAATCTTTCGTTTGCAATATCTGATGCCATAATTCTTTGTTCTGCAGTTGAGATTCATTCATTCTAGAGGAAGGGAACAATCTATCATTAAACTGTAGGCTTTCTATGAACTCTTCTGTATGAGGGGGTAGCATGTATATGTCTCCTAACCATTTTCGGTACGCCAAAGCATATACTAGATTGGCGTCTTTAGAATATAATCCAGTCTGAAAGACATTGCCTTTGAAAACGCTCCCCGTGCCCGTTAACATATCGATACCCCCGGCAGAGTCAAAATATATTTTGGGTTTAACATTCGGTAATTGTTGTAAAGCATTCCAAAACTGTAGCCCCTCATTCATCTCTTTCCAACCAGGCAACCGGTATGTTAAGGTGTTTTTCATGGAAAATAATATTTACGTGTCCAGAAGAAATGGATTATGCTTTTACTAATTCTATCTTTTTAGATAGAAGGAAGGCCAGTTTGGTTTATATCATCACTATTACTGTTATTTTGCTTACTTGGTTGCGAAGTAATTTTTTTGTCTAAATCTTGAAGCTTTTGTTTATGTTCGTTTTCACTTGATCTATGCAAAGATATTTCCTTGAGTTTTTCTTTAATGGATTCAAAACCAGGCCACTCAAATACTTCGTAAAGTATCTGGTTTACCCATTCCTCCGGCTTTATCGTTTTAATGAATGCATTATAGGTTCTATAATTATTCTCATTAAAAGGATGTAAATAACGATACATAGCTTGTCGGATATACGTAACCATATAAGTTCTTAGTATGGTTAACTTATCTATATGAGAAGATGTAAATTTGAACCAATTATCATTTAAATGCCAAATAGTATCTAAACATTGAGAGGGGGCAATTTTTCGATTGATATAAATCAAAACTGTAGCTAAGTAAGGCTTCTTTATTATATCAATAGAACTCCATCTATGATGATGTGTATCCAGTTCATCTTTCGCCTCTTCCAATTTGGCAATTAGCAAATATATATCTGTTTCCAAAACCCCGTCTTCGCCCTCATCATGATTAAGGTCTTTCAAACATTTTTCCAAAAACAGGATACTCATCCCTGCACGAGAGTGTTCAATGAGTGCCTTAATCCTGTTATAGCAAACTTGTTCTTCTTCCGTTGCTCTTTCTCTACACTTAAGCCAAGATTGTTCTATAATATTAGTAGCATACTGATTTAACCAATCTTTACTTTGTCTGGTAAGCCAAATAAAAGCCAGATCAGACAATAACATATCAAAGTAATGATCCTCAGCAAACTCTCTATATAGCCAGTCTTCTATACCTTCTATTTCCCTGTCAAAAAGAATATCTTCGATGAAACGTTTACTTCTAGCAGGTGGAACTCCTTTTATTCTATCAACAAGGCGTTCATTTGCCCGTGGCTGGTCAAGAACGTCGCGGAAGTTACGGTTGGGAATATCCATAGTAAAGTTACTTAGATGTGATATATTTGCTATAAGCAACAGGGAAAAAAGAGAAAATCAAAACTTTTTTCAAAGCTATAAAGTTTATATTCACTATATAGCGAAATTGAATTTCGCACGAATTTCGCCCCCTTATGGGTTTGCAGGCAGTAAAACATCGACTATGCCCACAACAGGTGAACTCCTATTAACGACCAAAATTCGAGACATACACCTCAATGGTGGTCTCACTGGGAAGCAGCTTCCCGCTAATTCGCATATTTTTTTTCCTCGTACAGGGTCAGCCTTAACCAACCCATTTGATTGGTTACTTCCCATAGGGGAAGGTGTGAAAATACACCCTGCGGTAGAAAAAATTTCGCATGATCAATTATTAAGTCTTATCCAACGTGCATCATGCCCTGGCGGCAATTTTTCTGTCTCTATTCAGGATGAGGTAAACTGGCATGTCGTTCCCGCTACTTTGTTGTGTACACCCAAAGCCTTTCTGCTTCTACCAGAGCAAGGCAATGCTGCTCAAACATTCCATAAGTACTTTGATGATCTTCAGGATTTAGTGCACAGTTGTCTTTTCATTGAGTTATACCAACGTTACCAGCCAAGCTATTTGACCACTTTTACATCAGAACAAGACTTACTGATAGATTATATCGAAATAATCGCTCAATGGATTTGCCCTTCTGCTTATCAACTTGATGAATTCTCTTCTATTGATTTCAGGGATACTCAAAAAAAAGGAGTTGTTCAGTTTGACCTGACTTTTACAATAAATGAGGCAAGTACTGCTAAGGCTTTTTACCAACTACCAGTCCATGGCTATCCAGTGCCTGAGCATACTGAGCTTAAACTTGAGTTAGATGAATTCGCCGTTGTTAGAAGGCACTTGCTACAGCAGCAATTAGAGGTATTCTGCGGCTTTATTAAAAATCAGTGGTTACAATTGCGTGCATTGAGCAATCCGAATGCTTATGCTTTGAAAATTTTGGATGAAATCATTGCAGTCGCAAATTCAGGAAAAGAGCGGTTGATATCACCCTCTATTAGCTACGATCCCATACCAATTGATCCGTACGAGTATGCATTTTTCATTACAGATAGGGGACAATGGCAAATTTACTTTCAAAAACAGAACTGTTCCCGTCATTCTTCCTCTCCACAAGGTATGCACGCTATACTGCAAATGTTGAAGAAACCCAATAAGCATTTTTCTTTTGAAGACATGCATGACCATCTTAAAGGTATGAGAACAAAATATGATGTAAAAGGCCACCAGAGTACTAGTGATCCAGGTTTAGATAGTATATTGAAAGAAGAAAATGAAGAGCGTTTCAGAACTTACCTCAAACAGTGGGAGCAAATGAGATCCAAGGATATCAAGCTTTGCACAAAAGATGATTTATTTAACCTAAAACACTTCCGTACCATTATAGAAGTAAAAATTGAGTATAGTTCTTCTGATTCAAGACTAAAGTTATATTCTTTAATAAAAAAAGTTACCGATAAAGCAGAAAGATTGTCTCTTGATTTGGACGTTGACGAAAATTTCTCTCGTCCCCTGAACAATTTGAAAAAGGATTCTATGAAGACTGGGAATGCCAGAAACCGTTTGGAAACTATTCGTAAAAGCATATACCGTGCTCTGGAAGATTTTAAAGATTCAGCGCCAGCCCTTTATCAGTACTTAAAGGAGACCATTGTGGTCGTTAAGACCAATACTCCGGATGAGCAGTACCTGCCCTTTACTTATGTTCCTACGCTGGCTAAAGATGGTCATTTACACCACATTGATTGGATAACTTCCCCTTAAAAAGGATAGTTCAAGCCTCGCGAAATTAGTTTTCGCAAAACCCGATTTTCCGCTTTTTAAATTTCGCTATATAAGAATAGTAGTAACAAAATCTTCTATTCTTATGAAAGCACTAAATTTTTTACTCCTATCTACACTGCTTCTTTTGGCGTACCAAAATCGTGAGTTGTTTTTTAATAGCAACAACGAAAACAATTCAGATACGGCAAAAGTTCCCAAGAAAGAAAAGCCGATTTTGCCCCCTCCTGTTTTGCCTGAGTTTACTATTCGTACACAAGAGAGAACTGCATGGCAAAAATTATCCGATTGGCTATCCCTTCCCTCCTCATATCCTAATGCAAAGCGACTTATGCATGTAGCAATCTGCGAAGACACATTTGTTCGTGTTGTTCGTAACGCTATCAAACCTCATCACAGTGGAATGGGGAATCTGGGTCAATTAGCAGACCTGTTCGACTACATATACCAAAATAAAATTATAGTAAAGGATCCTGCAGGACGAGAATATTTCGCTTCACCTTTGGAATACTGGACTGATCATACTGGTGACTGTGATGACATGGCCATTTGCATGGCCGTTGCAGCCAACGCAATTGGTATCCATTCGCGAATTGTGCTTGCAAATGGTGATTCCGTTGGGCATGCATATGCTGAAATATGTGTTGGCAAGGGCGATGTATCCCGTTTTCAAAACTACATAACTGAACGGTACAACTTGCTACATACAAATCAAGTAAGGCTTTATGTAGATGAAATAGGTTTCCAATGGCTGAACCTCGACTTAAATAACCCCTATCCCGGAGGGGAATACTATGATGGTGAGCGCATGCATCACTATTATCCAGATGAGAAGCGGTGGTTTGATTTTCCTATCAATAAGTAAAAATCAATTGTCATGAAACTACTATTAATAATCTCTCTCTTATCCCTGACGAATAGTTGTATGATCAGTACTCAGGAAGAAGAAAACGCTGGTTCCTTACCCAGTACATCCAGACCCACATTAACGATTTTAGTAAATGATATCAGCGAATCGGCTGAACACGTACATATTTCCATAGCAAGTTTGCGACAACTACTTCACTTTGACGCTGTCAACGGCGGCACACAGTTAGCGACTTTATTAATTAATGGTATTGGGGACAAACAAATGCCATGGATAAGTAGCCTTCATCAAGCAGATACTACAGTACTAAGTAGAACTATGAATATATATCGCCGCACCAAAATTGCTCAGAAAAACCGAGGCTGCATGATTCTGTTGGATAGTGTTTTGAACACATGGGCAGACACTCTAAAAACCAAGGTTTTGTTGCCCAAAACGGATGGGTACTCAGATGCCAACGGTACATTTTATCTACTTACTCACTTGGCTCAAGCCTATCAGGCTAAAAATTATCGACTGCGGGTACTCATTTTTAGTGACCTAATACAGGATATGCCAAACAATACGCTGCTTCGACCAATCAAACTTCCCCCGAATGCGGAAATCTTTCTGATTGGCGCTTCTCCCAAGGTTGATTTACAACGTGTCTTTCCAAATAACAAGGTGACGTTAATCCCTGTTTTTGATGCTCAACTCTTCATTCAAAAAAATCACTAACTATGAATCGCACACCAATTGCTGAGGTTAATGCCTATCAGGAAAAGGCCTCCGATGCCGCTCGCTGTTTTCTGGATGAAGAGCGGCTCTGTCTGAAGCGGTATGAACAGAAACTCAAACATTACAACAAATATTTTGATCTGTTTGAGCAAAAGGCTCGGCATAAGTTAGGGCTCATACTTACGCCTATTGCGCACCTTGCTGCTATCATTTGGGAGGGTATCATCATCCAACCACTTTGTTATGAGTGGCTGGAAGGCGTTGTATCACCAGCCTTACAACTCCCTGCAAGTTTATTACCAGCCTGCATGCTGTACGGTATGTCCCTATGCATAGGCCATCAATTGCATCAGGTTAGTATAGAAAAACACGAGATACAGCCTGGTCGCTTCCACTTTCATCAGCTCGGTGCCTTAGCTATAGCCGCTATACTTGCCGTCGGCTATGTGGGATTTTTATACCTTCTGGTCAAGCTTGCCAACGATCTTTTAGGGGAAAATCTATTAATCAATCAGCTGATTGTTTATCTCGGTTTCTTTGAATTAGCGCTTGGTTTCTTTGCCATTCTGGGTTGGGAAGTAATTATTGCCTATCTAAAACAGAGTTTATTGAAAGTACAATGCCGCTGGAGCGAAAAGCGTTTGCTAACGCTTAAAAAACGTTGTAATGAGAATCACCACTATTTTCTTCAAGGTTTGTGCAACCTTGACGAAAGATCGAAAAAGGCCTTCCAAAATTTGCACATTGACGAAAATATTGGCATAGTAACTGAATCTTATGGCCGAATGAATCATAATCAACCTGGTTAGGCATTGATATACATGTCATCAAATGACTGCACAAAAAAACGGCGATACATCATGTCATATCGCCGTTTTTTTTGTTATTCCTCGTATACTCCACCAATTCCAACCAATCCAGTCGCAACACACACCAGAGCCTAAGCTATCCCTCCAGCCATATCTCCCCGACGACTCAAATTGAGACATGGACTTGAAGTCCATTCCGGAGACATTCTTTGCGCAAATCCCGGTCGCCACTCAGCACCATATATTGTTTTATCAAAACCTTCATAACAACTGATCCAGCTCGGCACGCAACGCTCCCACCGTCACATTGCACAAAGAAGCAGCCTGGTTAACAGTAATAATATCTTCCGCTAATCCCCTGTACAAAAGCTGATAAAACCGAAGCGCTTTTTCTGCTCCGGGATACTTGCCGGGTTCATCCAGATGGTATTGCCGGCTGCGGTAGCCCTGGCTAAGTTTAGTGTAAACAGTATCGCTGATGATGCCCAGGTTTTTAGCGCGGGCGAACATTGCGGCAATGGAAATACCCCAGTATTCCTTCAACAGTATCATTTCCCGCAGGTAAAAATGGAAGCGATGCTGGTTCATGGCTTCTTTGGCTTGATCGCCCGGGAACAACACTGCACCCGAAAAAGCATGGCAAAGCCGTTCCTTAGCTGCTTCCTCCAAGTCATCCGGAAAGGCCAGAATATGGTGTGCCAATTCGTGCAGGGCCGTAAAGCGAATGCGGCAGGCATCTTGTTTGCGGTTGATGACAATGATGCGCACAGGCCCTGCAAAAGCTTTCATGCCATCGAAATCGGCGTCGGTAAGGACTTCCAGCACTTTGTAGCCATTTTCTTCCAACATGGCCACAACGTTCGGAATTGGATCATGGCCCAGTCCCCAGTCTTGCCGAAGTTGTACTGCGGCTTTATCAGCGTCTTCCGGCGTGCGAATGACGTCCCGATAAAAAAAAGCTTTTACCGGTTTGTTTTCATTGAGTAGCTGTTCTAAAGTCAGGTAGCGATTCAATGCTTCGGTACATTGTTGTATAATGGCCGTTTCGGCAGTTGCTGACAGCCGTTTTCTTTTTCGAAACTCAATACCGGTCAGTTCCACGCTGACCGCTTGTTCTGAAAAGAAAAAATCTACCGGTACGCCAAGTGCTCTTGAAAGGGCAATGAGCGTCCGGCTATTGGGATAAGTGAGATTTTGCTCGTATTTGTGCAAAGCCTGGCGGGTGACCAATCCTTCCAACTGGTCGGAAAGCCCCTGAAGCGATAACCCGGCCATTTTCCGGGCTGCAACCAATCGATTTCCAAAAATAGAGGACATGCGTTGCTTTTTGTTGACAAATTTACATAAAAAAACCAACATGTCAACTTTTGTGCAATGTTTTATCTCTTGATGGATTATTTCGCTTTCCGAAACTGGATAGCGGTAGCCTATGATCTACTGATTGCTTGAGCCTCTCGAAGGCTTTGTCCAAAAAAAACAATATCTTTTATAATAAAAAAAATAAATTTGTAGTAGATCCACGAGTAAGTAGAACCCAATACATCAACACCTTAAATCAACACGAAATGGGAATAGTTGCAACCTTTTCACGCATTCAACCAGATCAATTCGAACAGATGAAGGCAGAGAAAAAGTATCCGCGCGAGTTTGAAACAGAGAGCCTTTACATTGATAAGTCCTGGGATGTCATTTCTTTCATTTTGCTGGGAAAGGTTGGCCCCAAAGCAGGTGAGGTGCTTTCAGAGATAATGAATCCCGAAGAAAATTTTGTAATCTATCAGGATGAATACATGACTGAAAGTTTACCGTATTCTTCGCCTGAAAAGGTCAAAGAGATCAATGAAGCATTGCAATTAATTACGGAGTCCGGGTTCAGGGAATTGATCAATAAGCGGGACTTTAGCAACCAACCCATCTATCCGGAAATTTGGGATCCGATAGATGATCAGGTTGAATACATCGTCAGCAATTTTATGGGCATTAAAGCAATTTTTGAAAAAGCAGCAAAAAATAACGATTACGTCGCTACCATAATAGGCTATTAAGCATAGATTCAAAAACTTAAAACGCAATGTATCTCAAAGCGCTTATCCCCAGGCACCTCCGCTTAATGTACAAATTGCTCGACCGAGCCATGCAGGACAGGAAGCAGGGCGGGGGGCATCAGTTTGCAAGCGCGGGCAAAGCGCCGGCAGACTGGCCATTTATTTTGTCCATCCAACAACCCATTCTACCCGGTGTTTTTTTTGAAAACAAAACCGGCAATATGCGCTTAGCGGCTGCCAGCATCAACCGGGTGGTGGTGTGGCCGGGTCAGGTTTTTTCATTTTGGGCGGCTGTCGGCTGGCCCAACCGCTTCAAAGGCTACCGACTGAGCCGCAACTTAATCAACGGAAAAATCCGGTTCGCTTACGGCGGCGGGATATGCCAGGTATCGGGCATCCTCTACCATCTGTCTCTGATGGCCGGACTTGACATCCGGGAGCGGCACAACCATTCTTTGGACATTTATACGGAAGCGGAGCGGTTCACCCCGCTTGGCGCGGACGCTACGGTCGTTTATGGGTACAAAGACCTGCGCATCCGGAACAATACGGAACACCCAATCCGTTTTGAAATCAGCATCACCGGAAATGAAATTTCGGCGCAACTCAGGAGCGCCGGTTGGATCAATGCACGCCCGGTGATTTTTGAAAGGACGGAAATGCCCCCAAAACGCAGGGTGGTCACGTTGGTAGATGGCGTAGCTGTGGCGGAGTCTTTTTACCTGGTAATTTGAGACAGATGGACCTAAATAAATTGGACGCGCATTATGAAAAAACACTTCGCTCTCTGCTTCTTGTGGATGTTGACCGTCCACTTGTCCGCTCAAAATGTGGATACCGTTTACACGGAAAAATACCTGACTCACAGCACCCGATTTGCGTGGACAACGCTGGGTGGAGATCTCCTGGCCCTGCCGGGGGGCAATGCAGCGTACCTCGAAAACGGGCAAACGCTGAAAAATACTTCTTTTGGGACTGCGCTGTTTCCGCGCCTGACGATTGGGGGCATCCATTTTTGGGGGCACGCCGACTTTTATGTAACGTTCCCCTTGCCGCTGCGCATCACCTCCAAACCGGATGTTTTTGAGGAAATGACGTATACCGAAGGCATTGAAACGGGGTTAAAATTGTATCCGTTTGCCCTGAAGCCCAACAGCCTCAGACCTTATGCGGGCATTAGTTTTAAATCCATCACTTACGGGCATCAGTCCAAAAACACCAGCTTTCGGGAAGGCTTCCCCGTTTATCAGCGGTTTATTTCGCCGTTGCAGTTGGGACTTACCTACACGACCGGCAAATATTTATTCACCGCCGGCATTCAATACCTCCATAAACGAAATGCCACTTATTTTATCGGGGAAAATACAACGGGAAACCTGCGTTTCAATCCGGTCTCTTTTCAGGCAAGCTTCTTATATTATTGGGATGCAGACGCCGGGGCGCGTTCCGCAAAAGGCATTGAGCAGGAAAACATCAAACACCATTTGCTTGCCAAAAACAACAAGCTCAGTTCTTTTTATTGGGGCGTGGGGCCGTCGGCAGGTTTTCAGATGTCAAAATCGCCTTATTTTAAACGATACAAACCTTATTTTGAAAACGATATCTCCTCGGGGTTTATGCCAGATCTTACGTTTGGCTACTTTTTTTCAAAACCAGATATCAATATTGGCCTGTCTTACCGCACGTTCGGGGCAAAATTCCAGGCATTTGACACCGATTTGCGCAAGCGCAGGCACTCGGTGATGGTAGAATCTTACAAGTTTTTATTCAATTATTTGGGCTTCGTACCCTTTGTAGGCGTGACCGGATCCATAGAACATTTAAGTGTGGACGTGAATGGAACCACCACGCAAAAGACCCAGCCTGCCATCGGATTTATTTTTGGATGGGATATTCGCGTAACCAAAACCGGCACGAGTTTATTGCGCACCAATTTGCGGTATATTCCCGATCTGCATTTACTCGTGGAAAATGAAAAAGTAATGTTCAACCACCTGGAATTTAATTTCATCCAGTATGTGCGGTTTATTGGGCGGAATAAGTTCTATCAGCAATATCGGAAATCGTAAGTCAGTTGAGGGGTTTACGTTTTACGTGTCGGACACTTCCAAAAGTGTCCGACACGTAAAACGTAAACCCCTCAACTGACACAACTTACCAATCGTTGCGATTCCAATCGCCGAACCCGCCAAAACTAAACGTCAGCACCCCAACAGGGCTGCTGAAATCTGCACTTTCTGCGCCGGGAATGTTGTTCACCCCGTTCACCCAACGGTAGCCGCCGGTGATGCCCAACCGGAAAAAGCGGGTCAGGTTGAGTTCAACGCCTACTTCCGGGGTCAGCGCAAAAACGCGGTCGGAATACACGGTATCGTCGTCGTCGCGCAGGCGAATTTTGCCCCAGCCGATTCGTGCGCTGGTGTAGAGGTGGAGCAGTTTATGCGATTTGTAGGTGTAGCCCAGCCAAAAACCGCCGTGGCGGAAGCGGATGTTGTAGTTGTCGCCGCCAACGGCGTAATCGGGCGAATTGGTGCCGAGGCCGTAGCCGCCGATGAATGCATTGTTGAGAATGAGCGCGCCGCCGCCGCCGACCATGCCGGTGGTTTCTCCCACGATATTGCCAATTTCCACAATGGGGCCGCCAAAAGCGCCAACCACATCCAAGTCGTCAAACAACGTTTCTTGTTGGGCTTGCAGGGTGATGCCGGCCAGCAGGGTCAGGCCAAGGAGTACTAATTTCTTCATGATGTTGATTTTGTCGGTTGATAAAGTTTGTGTTCATAGAGAGGATGCAGGGAGGGGGCGTATACCCCTATGTGTGGGGAAATAAAGCAACTTCAATCCTTAGCACTTTTTATAGAGACAAAAAGCACAATAAAGCAAAAGCGCGTTTGTAATCCGTTGCGTGCCATAACGATATTTTAACGCAAACTTGGGCGTGTTCAGAAGGCCAAAGCCATCGGGACAAGCTCGTAAATATCCTAAATTGTTGATCATATCCGCTTTGCGAACCTTGCGATAAAACTTTGCGATCTCGCGGTAAAACTAACCGCAAGGTGTGCAAAGGGAGCAGCAAAGTGCGCAAAGAAGAAAGCCTACATGCAGGAAAGTACTCGTTTTCAAATAGTAAATACCAATCTCACCATATCTAAAATCATGACCGCATACATTGCAATAAGCTTCAGCAGGAGAAAATTCATGGACAAAGAAATGGCCGCAATTACGGACACCTTAAAGGAGTTTAAAATTGCACCATTTGTATTTGTTGACACCTATAAATTTGACTTGACACAGGAGCATCAAATGATGCAACAAGCGATGGCGCACCTTGACCAATGCGATATCCTGCTGGCGGAAACGTCAGAAAAAGGTATTGGAATTGGGATAGAAGCAGGGTATGCAAAAGCGAAAGGGAAACCGGTCATTTATTTAAGACAACAAGACGCAGCACATTCATCAACCGTTTCAGGAATCAGCGATTTTCAGGTTATTTACCTTGATACCAGCGACTTGAGAAAAAAGCTGGCAGCTATTCTTGGGGATTTAGTGAAATGAATACTTCTTAATTTTTTACCACATAGTAATTATTTACCACATAGGGCACATAGTTGTTTTCACAATAGTTCACATAGGCGGCTTCTCCGAGCTATTTAAACTATCCTCTAGGTTGGTTCTTTTACACAAATGGGCCACTCCAGTTTTTGGAGCGGCCCATCTTTTATATTGCATGACGACAGCGCCAAACAGCGTTTGGCGGAACAGCATACTACCCGTTCATCGAAGCAATAAACTCTTCATTGCTGGTCGTATTGATCATGTGCTTGCGCAGGAATTCCATCGCTTCGTCCGGTTTCATATCGGCTAAGTGGTTGCGCAGGATGAACATGCGCTGGAGCGTGTCGCGATCCAGCAGCAGGTCGTCGCGGCGTGTGCTCGACTTGGTCAGGTCAATGGCCGGGTAGAGGCGCTTGTTGGCTAATGTGCGGTCGAGTTGCAATTCCATGTTACCGGTTCCCTTGAATTCTTCAAAGATCACCTGGTCCATTTTCGAGCCGGTATCAATCAGCGCCGTAGCGAGGATGGTGAGCGAGCCGCCGCCCTCGATATTCCGGGCCGCACCAAAGAATTTCTTCGGTTTGTGCAGTGCGTTGGCTTCCACACCACCGGAAAGTACTTTTCCGCTGGCCGGGGCCACGGTGTTGTGTGCGCGGGCAAGGCGCGTGATGGAATCGAGCAGAATGATGACATCGTGACCGCTTTCCACCATACGCTTGGCTTTTTCCAGACAGATGGTCGCCACGCGAACGTGGTTGTCGGCAGGTTCGTCGAACGTGGAAGCGATCACTTCCGCATTTACGCTGCGCTTCATGTCGGTAACTTCTTCCGGGCGTTCATCAATCAGCAACACGATCAGGTAGCAATCGGGGTGATTGCGGGCGATTGCGTTGGCGACATCTTTAAGCAGGAAGGTTTTACCCGTTTTCGGCTGCGCCACGATCAAACCACGTTGTCCTTTGCCGATCGGCGTGAACAAATCTATCATGCGAGTGCCAAAATCACGACCTGTGGAAGACGTTGTTAGTTTAAATTTTTCAGTTGGGAACAACGGCGTCAGGTAATCGAACGGCACGCGGTCGCGGATGTCCTGCGAATTGAGGCCGTTTATTTTAGAGACGCGCAGCAGCGCGAAATATTTTTCACCTTCTTTTGGCGGGCGGATGGCGCCCCTTACCGTATCGCCGGTGCGCAGCCCAAACAATTTGATCTGGGAGGGCGACACATAAATATCGTCGGGAGAAGTAAGGTAGTTGTAATCCGCAGAGCGCAGGAAGCCATAGCCGTCGGGCATCATTTCCAAAATGCCCTCGCCCTCGATAATGCCATCGAGTTCGATGTCGAAGCGCGGTTCCGGTTCAGATTCCGGCTCCTGGCGTTGGCGTCCGCCGCTGTAGCCTTCCTGGCGGGGATCTTCATTTCTCCTGCGTGCATAATCTTCGCGGGTTTCCCGAGGTTCGCGGGGTTCCCGAACATCACGCCGGTCTCGGTCATCTCCTTCACGAGGTTCGCGGCGGTCGCCACGGTCGTCGCCATCCCGGCGAACCTGGCGCGGACGCTCGGGTTCTTCCCGGACTTGGTCAGGTTGCTGATCGGAGGGTGGAGTATAATTGGGCACAACGTCAGCTTTATTAGGGTCAACATCAGCTTTTTTGGACTCAACGTCAGCTTTATTGGGATCAGTCTTAGCGACGACCACTACTTCTTCTTCCACGGCGGGTTGCGGAAAAAACGTTTCTTCATCGTCTTCCTCCGTAGCCTGGCTCATAAAGGGATCCGCTTTGCGAATATCTTCCCGGACTTTAGACAACGGCTTGAAGAGTTTTTTAGGCTTTACCTCTTTGGTTTCCAACTCTACACGCGGACGTTTCGGGCGCGATTTTTTGTCGTCATCGCCGGCGCCGTTTTCTTCGACCGGAGCGGCAGCGGCTTGCATAGTGGCCTGGTGGTCAAGGATGTGGTGAATCAACTCCTGTTTGTTCAACTTCTTGTGGCCATTGATGCCTAATTGCTCGGCAAGGTCCCTGAGTTCGGGCACGAGCATGTCGTTTAATTGCAGAATATCCAACATAATGATTGTGGTGTGTTATGATTTTTGCTATTGCGCAGCCAACTGCCCACGGAGTTGTGGGGTAGCCTGTCGGCGCTGATTAGCCTATGTTCGTTGTTGTTTATCCGAGGGAATAAGTACGGGCAAGCTGAACCATGCTGTTCGCCCTGCCAAATATGCTCCGCTCCGTCAATATCATTCATCTATACAAAAGAACTGTGTGTTGAAAATTGCCCGGACATAAGCCTGCCGGGGTTGTGAAGTGTGCTGTAATTTGATTTGAATACGCTTTCGCGGTTTCGCGCCCAATGCCTGCGTAGGCCTTCGACTGCTCTTTTTCTTTTGCGTTGTAAAAAAAGATGTAGAGGAATCTGAATCAAGAATTGAGAACGGGATGTTTTCAAACTGGCTATAGCTCGCAGTGGCGTGGTTTACAAACTTTACGTGAGCAAAAATACACTTATTTTCTAAATGCAAGTACTATCTTTGCAAAAAATTTAACCGCATCCGGCGCTTAAAGTTTATATTTTGAAAGCATCTTAAGTTTTTTTTAACTTCTACACCCATTATGCTACAAATCAGCTTTATCAGGGAAAGCAAAGACCGTGTGATCGAAGGGTTAAAGCGCAGAAATTTCAAGGAGGAAGACCTGAAGATTGTGGATGACCTGATTGCTTTAGACGATCGGCGCCGCAGTCTGCAAACCGAATTAGACAATGCCCTGGCCGAGCGCAACCAGATGTCGAAAGCCATCGGAGAATTGATGAAAGCGGGCAAAGCCGATGAAGCCACATCCGCCCGAAACCGGGTGAATGAACTTAAAGGAGCTTCTGACCAGTTGGAGGTGCAATTGGCCGAAAGTACGGCACAATTGACTGCGCTCCTCTACAAGGTTCCGAATATCCCGCACGAATCTGTGCCCTTCGGCGTTTCTGCCGAAGACAACGATATATATAAGGATTGGCCACAGCCTCTGCCCGAGTTGGGCGACAGTGCGCAGCCGCACTGGGAATTGGCCAAAAAATACAACCTGTTCGATCTGGAATTGGGCGTTAAACTCACCGGCGCCGGATTTCCGGTTTACCGCGGCAAAGGCGCCCGCCTGCAACGAGCGTTGATTGGTTTTTTCTTAGACGCCGCTGCTGAAGCCGGCTATGAAGAAATTCAACCGCCGCTGATGGTCAACGAAGCGTCTGCCACCGCAACAGGGCAGCTTCCCGACAAGGAAGGCCAGATGTACTATATTACAGAAGATGACCTGTATCTGATCCCTACGGCAGAAGTGCCTGTTACTAATATCTATCGCGACGTCATATTGGATGAGTCGGATTTTCCGATTTGTATGACGGGCTATACTCCCTGTTTCCGAAGGGAAGCGGGTTCTTATGGCGCTCATGTGCGCGGACTGAATCGGGTACACCAGTTTGACAAGGTGGAAATTGTGCGCATCGAGCACCCCGAGCGGTCGTATGACGCCCTGATGGGGATGCTGGCGCACGTAGAAGGGCTGTTACAGAAATTGGAACTCCCGTACCGCATCCTGCGTCTTTGTGGAGGCGATATGGGCTTCGCCTCAGCGCTAACCTTCGATTTTGAGGTGTGGTCGGCTGCGCAAAAGCGTTGGCTGGAGGTCAGTTCGGTTTCCAATTTTGAAACCTTCCAGAGCCATCGCATGAAACTGCGTTTCCGCGATGGCAAAAACAACCGATTAGCGCACACGCTGAACGGCTCCGCGCTTGCATTGGCGCGCATTGTAGCAGCGCTATTAGAAAACAACCAAACGTCGGAAGGCATTGTTATACCAGCGGCTTTGCGCCCTTACACCGGATTTGAACGCATTTCCTGATTGGGCGCCGGATTGTTTAATAAAACCAGATAAAAGATGATGATACCCGATGGTTATTTAGGCTACATGATTGTAGGCGGCATTTTGTCGCTGGTGGGCATGTTTGTCAGCCAGCGCCTCAAAAGCAAGTTTTCACATTATAGTCAAATTCCCATTCGCACCGGCCTGAACGGGCAGGAAGTGGCCGAAGCTATGTTGCGCCACTATGGCATTCGCGACGTAAAAATTGTAGAAGGGCATGGTTTTCTGAGCGATCACTACAACCCGCTGACCAAAACGGTCAGCCTCAGCCCCGACGTTTACCAGGGCCGCAGCATTGCCTCGACAGCGGTGGCTGCGCACGAATGCGGACACGCGGTTCAGCACGCGCAGGCTTACAGCATGTTGCAACTGCGTTCGACTTTGGTGCCCATCGTGAATATTTCAGCAATGGCGCAGCAATTTTTGCTCATCATTGCTTTCATGACGCTTTCCACCATGCCTCAGTTGATGCTGATCACCATTTTTGCTTTTGGGGTGACCACGGTGTTCAGCTTCATTACCCTGCCGGTTGAATTCGACGCCAGTAAACGCGCCTTAGCCTGGCTGAGCCAAAGCAATGTGACCCACGGCCAGGAATACGAAGGCGCTAAAGATGCACTCTGGTGGGCGGCCATGACCTATGTTTCGGCAGCGCTGTCGTCTTTAGTGATGCTGATTTATTTAGTGATGCGCTATTTGGGTGCGTCAAATCGCAATTAGTGGGAGCAAGTGAGGGCGTCACTTAGAGTGACACCCTCACTAACCGCGCCACTGGCACTAAACAGTTATAAAAATTAAAACAAGAGTCTTATGCAACTTGAAGAAGCGGTCAGTTTTGCCCTTGACCATGCACATGAAGCGATGGATCATGCGCTCATACACTTAGAGCGTGAATTGACCAAGGTTCGTACAGGAAAAGCTTCTCCAGCCATGTTAAACGGCTTGATGGTTTCTTATTACGGAAACCCAACGCCGCTTAACCAGGTCGCCAACGTCAGCGTTTCCGATTCGCGCACCGTTGTAATCCAGCCCTGGGAAAAATCCATGATCCAGCACATCGAAAAAGCAATTTTTGAAGCCAACCTCGGCGTTTCTCCACAAAACGATGGCGAACTCATCCGGCTCAGCATTCCGCCGCTGACAGAAGAACGCCGTAAAGAGATGGTTAAAAAAACGAAAGTGATGGGCGAAGATACCAAAGTAGGCATCCGCAGCGCCCGCCGCGACGCTATGGAAGAAATCAAAAAAGCCATCAAAGACGGCTATCCGGAAGATTTGGGCAAACGCAAGGAAGCGGAAGTGCAGACAATGACGGACAACTACATCAAAAAAGTGGATGTGGTGGTAGAAGCGAAAGACAAAGAAATCATGACCATATAGGTGTCTGTTTTTAGAGTCCGGGCTTCGACTGCGCTCAGCCACCTTAGCTGCGTTCGTTTCGACTCGGCTTCGACTCGCTCAGCCACCAGCTCAACGACCGGTTGTTGAGCTGGTGGCTGAGCGAGTCGAAGCCGAGTCGAAACAAAAATCGGTCATTTACGCGAGTAAACTCCCATTTTTTGGCCTTCACATGCCTTGCTCTCGAACTCTAAAAAACAGACACGGCTAAGTGGACGGGTACTATTTAGTGTCTGTCTTTTGGGGCTGGTTGAAAAAGACTGAAGATTCACGGAATTTTGTTTTGAGGTTTTGGAATATAAAATTTACCTTTGCCATCCATTTTGAAAGACCTGGTTAAGGTTAAAAGATAAAAGCAATGAAAAGGACGTACCAACCATCGAAGAGAAAGCGAGTCAACAAGCATGGCTTCCGCACGCGCATGGCTACCAAAAATGGCCGCAAAGTATTGGCGCACCGCCGCGCAAATGGCCGCCACAAATTGACGGTTTCCGACGAGAAAGGCGCGAAGTAAGCTTATCGCACACTCCGCCTGCGATCATTATAATCCGGGCAAGCGGCATCTTATTACGCATTTTCCCGGTAAAACAAGCGAGACCGCAAAGCACATCACGTTGCTTTGCGGTCTCTGTTATTTCTTACCCTTTGCCGAAAGGCGTCAGTTCTTCTTTTTGAAATCGCCGTTTTTCCAGGCATCGAAAAACTTCTTCCACGCCACGGGATTGAAAATATTCATTGGCGGTTGCTGGCCGATGTAGTAATATTGGCGCGACTGCTGGCGCATGTAGTAGCTGGCGTTTTCTTTGCCGTCCGCGATCACTTCATTGCGCATACGGCGCAGGGTCTCGTTGGCGAGGTTCTGCATGGCTCTTTCCTGCAATTCGGGCGTGACGTCCATCGCCAGAAACTCCAGTTTGAAATGGTCGCGGCTGGGCCAGGGGAACACCACCGTTTCCGGCAGGTTGATTACATCCTGCGTCATCAGTTGTACGATGGAGTAGCGATCTTCCGTCAATTCTTCCGGAATTTTAAACTCCACGGTTTTGTAGCCGATAGCCGAAAACACGATCACATCTCCTTTTTCCACAACGATGGAGAAAAAGCCTTTAAAATCGGAATAGGTACCGCGCCCTTTGTCTTTTACCAAAATATTGGTGTAGGGAACGGGATAGAGCTGTTCGTCGCCCCCATCCAGCACCATGCCGCTGAACTGCAGCAGTTGTTTTTCAGTTTCCTGCGCCCGAAGCGCCGTAATGGCAAATGAGAGAACTAAGCATACAGTCAGTACGTACTTCATGGATAAATCGAGATATTTATGGTGCATAACGCAGATGTTGTCCCAATATGACCTTCAAAGGGGCTTAAAGGTTTGTTAAAGGTAGGACTTTTTTTTATTTCGACCCATTCGTCACTCTTTCACATTCAAAATAAAGCCTACCCGAAAGACATTGTCAATGCTGATGCGGGGATCGTTTTGCAGCAATTTGCGGAGGCGGGAAATGAATACATCGAAGCTGCGACCGAGGAAATAATCGCGCTTGCCGTAGATTTTTTCTACGGCTTCATCGCGGCGCAGGATCTGGTTTTGGTGCAGGCAAAGCAGCCGGAGCACTTCATTTTCTTTTTCGGTCATGCGCCAGGTTTCAGCACCCCAACTGAGTTCCTGCCTGGAATAATCGAACGCATAATCACCGATGGAAAATCTTTCCTGAGCCGGGGTTTGTTTGGCGGCATTTGTTTCGGCATAGCGGCGCAGCATCACCCGGATTCGGCAGAGCAATTCTTCTTCGTCGAAAGGTTTAGTGACATAGTCTTCCGCGCCCAATTCAAACCCTCTCAGCTTGTCGTTTTTCAGCGAACGGGCTGTGAGGAAAAGGAACGGAATTTCCGGGTCTTCCTTCCGCAGCAGTCTCGCCAGGGTGAAGCCGTCCATTTTGGGCATCATGACATCAAGGATACAGAGGTCGAAGTTCCCCCTCCGGAAGGTGGTGAGGCCGGATTCGCCATCGCGGCACAATTTAACTTCGAGACCTTCGCTCTCTAAAAATTCGGTGAGCAGGAAACCAAGGCTGAGGTCGTCTTCGACAAGGAGGATGCGGGCGTTGTTTTTCATATCCGGGAAAACCGTAGTTGGATCGGACCGATCTTTGCGTGAAACCATCATGCTGGCAAAAATACTTCAAAGCGGCTGCCCTTGTTGAGCTCGCTGCTTACGCGGATGAATCCTTTGTGCAATTCCACCATGCTTTTTACATAGGCCAAGCCGAGGCCGAACCCTTTTTGTTCGTGCAGGTTGCCCTGGTTGGCGCGCTGAAATTTTTCAAAAATGTGACGGCACTCGCTGTCGGGGATACCGATGCCGTTGTCCTGCACCCAGATCAATACACCCTCGGCCTGCTCCTGCGCCGAAATCCGGATTTCAGGACTGCTGCACGAATATTTCAGGGCGTTGTCGAGCAGGTTCCGAAAGACGTTGCCGAGGTGCAGGCGGTCGCCAAAAACCTCGAAGGCGTCCGGAATGTCGTCAAACTGCACGGTTGCGCCGCGTTCTTCGATTTGCATCCCCATTTCTTCACAAACCGATTGCACCAAAGCTTTCAGGTTCACCTGCTCTTTTTGCAGGCTGTAATCGCCGTTTTCCATGCGCGCCAAGTGCAATACGCGCTCTACCTGCGCCAGGAGCTTGCTGTTCTCGCGCCGGATAATATCCACGATTTGATTGTCTTTCAGCTCTTTGTGCTTTTTCACCAGCAGGTTAGTGGCCAAATTGACATTCGTGAGCGGGGTTCGGAATTCGTGCGCCATGTTGTTGAAAAAATCCACGTTGGTTTCGAGCAGGCGTTTTTGTTTCATCAGCGACCAGTTGGCGTACCACAGCACCACCGCAGTAAAGAGCAAAATCAGCACAAAAGCGATGATCATGAAGCGCATTTTGCCCATCATGAAGGTTTCTTTATCTGGAAAATCTAAGTAGGTAAAAGCAGATGTGTCCGTAGAATCCGACGCCGTAACCATCATAGCGCATTGGGGCGGCTGGTAGGTTTCCTGAGAGAGGATTTGCGACACGGCGCCGTCCGGCACCGGTATATAGAAATCGAGGTCTATGCCCTGCTCCTTCAAAGCGCGGTGCAGGTTTGCTTTGAATGCGGTATCGAGCGCCAGGGTGCCGGAGAGCGCGGGGATTCCGGTTTCGGGGCAGGCTTGTTCGCACGAGACCGATGTTCCGCTGCAAAGCTGTCCGCCACTGGCTTCCACGGCCGAACAAAGCGCCATCGAAACCTGGCGGTTGAAGATTTCATCCGACAATTGCCGGGAATAACGCATCCACTCCGCCTGGAAATAGACCAAGCCGATGACAGCCAGTGTGGATGCGATGAGTAAAAAGGGTATCCTGTTCAGCGGTATCATGCTACAAAATAAAGCATAAAATTGCCGACCTGCACGCTAAATAACAAGTGCTTAACAAGTGCCTAACACCTGGGTGACAGCTTGCTGTTGAAGTCTATCCTACCTTTGCCCTGTTGATTTTTTCTAACCACTAAATTTTTTGCGATATGAAAAATGCAGGTATGACTTTATTCTTCTTCTTTAGCCTGGCGATTACCCAACTTTCGGCACAAAGCTGCCAGCCTTCGCCTAACTGTCCTCCGGGCTGCTGTGTAAAATCCGGCACGACTGACGGCAAAAGCGCTGCGGTAAACAACAAAACATCGGATGTTGCTGCGCTCGTCGCGACTTGCACGCCCGCTCAATTGGAAGCCTGCAAAACGGCAGCCAAAACCTCCTGCTGCTCGAAATCGGGCAAAAGCGCTGCGTTGACAACAACTGCAAAAGCGATTACAGTTGCGAATACCTCTGACAACGCGCCTGCTAAAAAAATGTGCACACAACCTTGCACGAAATCGGCCTCTACCCAGGAACAATAAGATCGTCAATCATCCGACTACGCAAACACGGGCGGCCAGAAGCAAATTCTGGTCGCCTGTTGTGTTTTGAGTTGGTTGAGGAAGGTCTGCTTATTTCTGCGGCGATCCTTGTGCCAAAAAATAAATACATTTGTCTCTAAGCCAAAATGCATCTACCGAAAATAAATTTAAAATGGGGTTGAACTACAAGCACTTGCCGGCATGGCTGGAACGCAATCAAATTTTTCGCACGCTCTTTTTGTTCCGGAAGCTGTTCCTGCTTAAAAAAAGCTTCCGGCACTACTCGCAGTTTGCAGAAGACATCTCGATTGCACTGCATTTTCCCAAAAGGTCGAAAGGATTTTTTGTAGATGTAGGATGTTTTCACCCGGTAAAATACAACAATACCTACCGGCTTTATCGCAAAGGCTGGCGCGGCGTAAATATTGATATTGACTCCATTAAAATTCAGGGATTCAAAATCTTGCGCCCCGGCGACACCAATATTGCCTGCGCCGTAAGCGACAAGCCGGGCGAAGTGAATTATTGGTCAAACGGGTTTTATTCGCTGACCATTACCTTAGATGAGGAATTTGCAGCGGGCAAACCCGGTTACCTTAAAAAGACCGTAAAAGCCGATACGCTGAACAATATCTTAGACGGCACCAAATACAAAGACCGCCCGATTGATTTTTTGACTGTAGATGCTGAAGGCCACGATTATCAGATTTTAAGCTCTTTGGATTTCCAGCGCTATCAACCAAAACTCATTGCAGTGGAAACCCACAAAACCACCTTAGACGAGGTCATGAAAGAGGATTTATACCTTTATCTCACCAACCTCGGCTATGTTATGGTGAACTGGGTAGGCTTGACGTTGCTGTTCCTGAAGAAAGAAAATCAGCCTCCTCTTCCATAAAATTGCGGAGGCTTAAGACGGCAAACACGATGTAAATTGCCATACCAACCTGTGTTTCTAATAGTTGTTCAAAAACAAAAACGGAAAACGCCAGCAAGTGAAATGCGGTGAACAACGGCTGGTGCCAACTCCTGCGGTACCACAACGGGTAAACCGTGGCTAAGATAAATGCTAAAAGGCCGAAAATGCCGGTTGCTGCATAAGTGAGTACGTACTGACTTTGCGGCATATAGCCGGGGCCGGCCAATTCGGGGTAGTGCTGCCGCAAATAAGCTTCCGTTTCATCGCGGATGTCGCCAATGCCGACGCCCGCCCACGGATGTGCGTTGCCGAGGGCAATCCCTGCCTCCACATTGGCCACGCGGTAAGAATCTGACAACTCGCTCAGGTTGGTTTTCCCGCGAATCATGTGCAGGTTGTAGAATGTATAATCTACCTTGTTGCGCAGGGTTGGCACGTATTGATAAGCCAGCGCAATGCCGCCGCCCAACAGCAGCACAAGCGCCAAGCCTGCCCGGTAGCGCCGCCCGGACAGGATGTAGTACGCCAGCAGGTATGCCAAAATCAGGTACAAAACCACCAGGCCGCTGCGCACCGCCAGAATATGCAAAAAAATGATCAAAAAAAGCAACAATCCAATTTGCAGGCTGCGTTCGAAGCGGGGATACCGCCAGTGAAATCCCTGCCGGAGTAACTCCCAGGCAATCGCCACAGAAAAAGCGGTCATCAGGCTGAAATGGATATGCATTCCGGGTGTTGGCAACACCTGTCCGAGCCGGTAAGCCGCTGTGAGTTCTCCAAAATGGAAAACATACCACCCCGTCAGACAAAGGCAGACGCCGGAGATGAGCAGCAGAAAAAAATAGAGCAACCCCAGATATTCCCGCCGGGTAAAGCGCGGAATGGCGACCACCGCAAAAGGCAACAACAAAAACGGAACCTTCATGCGGAGGCGGTCTATGAGCCAGTCTGTGTTGGTAGAATTCAAGCCACTGATCAGAAAAATAAAGAAGATGAGGGTCAATCCCACTAATGCCGGATTGCGCCGGAAGCGCCGGAAATGTTCGCCAATGCGCCGGTCAAATACGGCATTCATGACCAGGCCAATCATGCCTATACTCAACAAAACTTTGGAAAAAATCATGCCGCCCAACATCACAATACAGGCGAGGAGGCAGTAGTACTGGCGTAAAGTGGCTTCGTTCAGGTGCTTCATATAATTAAAAAACTGCATCAGGGCAGTTGATGCGAAAGTAGTGCGTTTCGCATTAGCAAACGCAGATGCAGGACAGGCGGTATAGATGCCCGGGGAATTAACAACCTTCGGAAGGACGATGATTAGGGGAGGCCAACCGCACCCGGCTAAAATGGAGACCTTCGGAGCCAATGAGCAACAACAGGCCCATTGCAAAAATAGTATTTCGGGAGGTTTCTATAAGATGGACATGCATTCCGTAAAAAGGACGAATGAAAAGCACTTCAATGCAGGTGACTAATGCAGCCACCAGAAACAGAAAAATAACAGCGGCGCGAATTTGATGCAACCAGCCGGGGTGCTGGCGATAGCGGCATTTTCTGAAAAACCGCTGCGCTTCTTCATGCGCGGGGTCAATGCGGATCAACTGCCCCACCACGTATTCGGCTTGTTTATATTCGGCCAGGTTGTAATGAGAAGCGGCTTTGCGAAAGAGCATCCGTTCGAAAACATGTTTGCCATAGTCGAACTCTAATTCCTGCGACATGCTTTCCCCGATGGCGACATCAGCCATCAACAGGTGTTTGCGGTAAGCGCCGGTTTCAAACAAAGCCTCTGTGTAGGCGACCAGCATTTCAAAATATTCCTCAAATTCGGTGTGGCGGATGGCGTCTTCATGAAGTTCGTAAAAGTGCAGCACGTCCCGGTACGCGCCAGGCTCAATGCCTTTGAAGTCGCGGTAGACCTTGGAGTGATAAATATGTTGAGCGTAGGACATATTATTAACCGACTTCTTCCAGCGCGTACAACACCGGTTTTCCCGGGCTGGCATCTATCTCAAACGGCGCAATCTGCAGGTTCAACAAATAAAAGCCGTCTTTGATTATATTTTCCACAAAAATTAATTCGGTAATGGTGGCGCCGATGCGGGTTTGCTTCGGATACTGCCAAAACGCATGGTGCGCCAGCAGCAAGCCGCCGTCTTCTTCCCGATCCACAGAAGGCAAATCGAGCAGCAAGTGCTGAATGCCTGCCGCCACTAAATATTCCGCCGCTTCGTGGTGCAGGTAGGGCGGATTGGCGCCGGAATAATTGGTTTTCAGCTTTAAATCGTCATTCGGAAGGGTGCGAATGACCAGGGCTTCCACTTCGCCGGGTTCGAGCACTTCCACGAGTTGATCCCTCAGGATCACGCGGTCGCCGTTCTCTGAACGGGTGGGGTAAAGGCTGACCAATTTTGCTACGTGGTGAAAAGACCGCAGGGATTGATTGATCGTGTACGGTTCTTTGGCGATGTGGCCGACGCATTCGGTATGGGTGCCATTGCCGTGCGGGTTGAAGCGCACATTCAAAAAATTCACGGGGCCGCCCAGCGCAACCGAACCTTTAAAATCGCCGGCAATGACCGGGTCTGCCTGCATCGGCGGCGCGTAAAAGCAGTTGACCGTGTCCAAGCCTTCGCGCAGCGGCATCGAAATATCTAACGGCGCAGACAAATCGCAATGGTATGTTTTGCCTTTAAAAGCCAGGTTTACAAGCATTTTAAATAATTTGTGTTTGTCCATTTAGCCTGGTGTCTGCTCTTTAGAGTTCGAGAGCAAGGCATGTTCTACCCCAAAAACGGAAGTTTACTCGCGTAAATGACCGATTTTGGGGTAGAACATAACGCAGCTATCGGACTATAAAGACAGACACAATAACTACCAGTACTTGCGATGGTCGGGGTAAGCTTTATAAAACTGATACTTCAAAATATCGTGGGTTGTGACGATGCCCACTAAGTTGTGGTCTTCATCAATGATCGGCAACCCGTGAAAAAGGTGTTCTAAAAAAACCTGGGCAGCGGCGCCGATCAATTCATTCGGGCCGAGCGTGGCCAACTTGGTCGTCATCACGTCCTGAACCCGGATTTGGTCGTATTCGCTTGCTTCCCGGGCCAATTTGGTCAGGTCGTAGGAGGTGATGATGCCGACTAATTTTTTTCCTTTCACGACCGGAAGGTGATGAAAACGCTTGGTTAACAGCACTTCCCTGACTTTGGCCAGCGTATCTTCAGGACTTAGGGTGAAGACTTCCCTGGTCATAATGGTAGAGATCGGTTCATTCATACGGCTTCTGTTTTATTAGGCCAATATATGTCTTTTTAAGAATGGGGACAACAAATTGGACTGAAAATGCCAAAGTCCTCTGTAACTGACTATAAGAAGACAAAATAAGAAAATGTCATTTTGACCAAAAGGAAAATATGTAGCTTGCAATCTCTTATATCAGCACACTATCCTGCAACGGAAACATATTCGTGGAATGAAAAAAACGGTTCTATTATCCTGCTGCATTTTATTTGCAGCAAGCGCCTTATTCGGGCAGCGCCTCAACCGGGTGCAAGGCAATATATTAGTTCGGCTCGACGACCGCACCAACCCGTCGGAATGGATCCTGCAGTGGCAATTTTTCGACGGCGTCCCCTCCTCCGCCCGTTTTGACCGCTTGGTTTCCAAGCCCCTGAACATTTGGCTCATGACCTTTGATTTTACAGCCATTGATGAGCGCAGGCTGTTGGATGCGGTGCGCCGCAACCCTGGTGTGGTGACGGCTCAATTCAACCACTTAGTCACTATGCGATCCACCATACCGGACGACCCTGGTTTCGATAGCCAGTGGCAATACCTGAATACGGGACAAACCGGCGGTTTAGTCGGAGCGGATATTGATGCAGACCTGGCCTGGGACATCACCACCGGCGGAATTACAGCCACCGGCGATACCATTGTTGTCGCCATCTTAGACGACGGTATTGACCTGAACCATTTAGATTTTGGCAACAACCGCTGGTTCAACCACGCAGAAATTCCGGGAAATGGAGTAGATGACGATAACAATGGCTATATAGACGATTATCGCGGCTGGAACATCCTCAGCGACATGGACAATATTGGCGGCGGCGGACACGGCACGCCGGTTGCCGGCATCATCGGCGCCAAAGGCAACAACAACATTGGCGTAGCCGGGGTGAACTGGGATGTGAAACTGATGATCATCAAAAACAATTTCAACTCCAATGAAGCTTTGGTGCTCGAAGCCTACACTTATCCCTTAGTACAGCGGATGCGCTACAATGCCACCAATGGTGCTGAAGGCGCTTTTGTGGTAGCCACCAACGCTTCCTGGGGCACGGATTTTGGTGATCCTGAAGATGCCCCGCTCTGGTGCGCCTTCTACGATACGCTTGGTGTACACGGCATTCTGAACTGCGGCGCTACGGCAAATGGCAACATCAATGTGGACGAAGAGGGCGACCTGCCCACTGCCTGCCCCAGCGATTACCTCATTTCGGTGACCAATATGAACGACGACGACGTAAAAGTGACCCAGGCTGGCTATGGCGCAACCACTATAGACCTCGGCGCGTTCGGTGCAAATACCTGGACGACCGCCCAGGGCAATGGCTACGGGGGGTTTGGCGGCACCTCGGGCGCAACACCCCATGTCACCGGCACCGTAGGGCTCCTCTATTCAGCGCCTTGCCCCGCCTTTATGGCATTGGCGAAAAGCGACCCCGGCGCAGCTTCCCTGCTCGTTAAACAAGCCATTCTGGACGGGGTAGATTTCAACGAAAGCCTTCAGGGAATCACGGTCACCGGCGGGCGTCTGAACGTTTATAAAAGCCTGACCAAACTGCTCGAAAGCTGCGACGGCTGCTTCTCGCCAAGCAGTCAGAACATCTCTGCCCTGAGCGATACGGCGGCGGTGCTGGCCTGGAACATCAACGACAGCATTCAGCGGGTAGACCTGCGTTGGCGCGCAGCCGAAGCAGCCGACTGGATCGAAGTCAGTTCGGTAACCAGTCCTTATGCATTTGAAGGGTTGTTGGCTTGTACGGATTACGAACTTCAATTGCGCGCGTTCTGCAGCAGCGATACCTTAGATTATGGCCTGACCCTGCGTTTCAAAACGGATGGTTGTTGCGAAGCGCCCGGCCTGTTTGCGATTGATGCAGTCGGCGACAGCAGCGCCACTTTCTCGTGGAGCAGTGTGCTGGCGGCAACGAGTTATCAGATACAGCTCAACGTTGCAGGAACGGAAGTGTTCAGTCAGTTTGACGCTTCGGAAACAGCCATTGAAATCCCGGCAGGACTACTTGCCTGCACTTCATACGAAGTGCAAATCAAAACCCTGTGCGAGAATTCGGAAACGGAATTCGGTATCGTTTATCCTTTTGCAACGACCGGCTGCGGGTCTTGCCGCGATTTGACCTATTGCCCCCCGATAGATTTGAATGCTTCGGAAGAATGGATTCAGGAAGTGATGATTGATACCTTTCAGTTTGTTTCCGGCACTAATGGCAGTTACGGCGACTTCACAACCTCACCAGGGATCGTACTGGAGCAGGGCGGCGCTTACCCGATGCTGCTGATTCCGGGCTTTGCAGGTTCCGATTTCCAGGAATATTTTAAAATTTGGATAGACTATGGCAGAGATGGCATTTTTGACGATGCCGAACTCGTTTTCGACGCCGGCGATAGTGTGACGGATACCTTAGTCGCTACCCTGAACATCGCCGCCGACGCGCCTTTGGGCAGTACCCGCCTCCGCGTGCTGATGCAATACCAGCAAGCGCCCAACGCCTGTGTAAGCGGGAACGACAATTACGGAGAAGTGGAAGATTACTGCATAGAAATCCTGCCCGCAACGACCTGTCGCACCCCGCTGAATGTAGAAGCAATTGACGTTGCCGTAAATACTGCCGGGATCGTCTGGGAACCCATCAGCACGGCTCTTGGCTACATCGTTCAATATAAAAAACAGGGCGCTGAAATCTGGACAGACGAATCTGTCACGGATAATTTTTTGATGCTGGAAAACTTGGATTCCTGTCAAACCTACGAAGTACAATTGCAAAGCGTGTGCGCCGCCGAGGTCAGCCTGTTTTCTGATACGTTGCGCTTCTCCACCGATTGTATCAATGCAGCCGGCAATGTCCCGACGGTGCTGGGAACGCTGGAAGTACAGCCCAATCCTTTTCGCACAAAAGTGCAATTGATGCTCACCACGTCCGTAACGCAGGAATTAGTTTTACTGGAAGTGCTGACGCCTTTCGGCCAACGCATAGAGCAACGCTACTTAGAAAGCCTTAATCCCGGTAAGCATCGCATCGAACTCGACCTGGCGGCCCTGCCTTCCGGTATTTATTGGGTGCGGCTGCGCGGCGGCCATGGCGAAACGGTAGCGAAACAGGTGGTGAAGTTGCGGTAACCCCTCTTTTGCTTTTGGAAATTTGAACATGCTCTTAGAATAGCAAACAAGAATTCGCACCTAATCGCGTCGGCCTCTATCTATAATTTTGTAAGGTATTGAATTGGAAACCTAAATCATAATAATCAACTGTGAGAATATCACTTTCGATATCTTTTATTACAGCAACCTGGTGTGGGTATTTATACACGGCCAACCGGCACCTTGCTTGAAAAGAATCCTCAATTCTTATATTCTCTTCTATTTCCATGTTTGCCAGCACAAATTTTACCCTTTCCTCTTTTTCTAATTCCTTGAATCGTTCAGAGAGTTGTTCGAGTAACTCTTCCGTTACAAATTCAGGAAGATAGCAAAGAACCAAAAGGGGATCATGGGCCTTACTTAACTCCCACATTTGATCAAAACTAGTGACGTGCTCTACCATATGAAAAAATGATTTGATTAAGCAACTTTATTCATTGTGTCGAGTTAGGTTGCCTGAGTTATAAAAAATGGTTTAAAAACAAACGTTTACCATGCGGTGATGGCTTTTTATTTTTAATTAGGATTCACTCCTTGTCATTTCAGTTACTGTTTCTCCGTCATATTTCCATATTCCATTTGGTCCTCCAAACCAAATGTTGTCTTCTAAATCACCAAAAATGAATAACACATCAGAAAAGGTCTGTTTGTTGTAGTTGAACTCAGAAAATTTTTGACCATCAAAGACGCATAAGTTTCCCAGGTCTGTACCAAGCCAAAGATTACCTTTTGGGTCTTCAAAAATTGCTCGTATTCTCGTATTACAAAGACCGTCTTCAACAGAATAGGTTTTGAATGATTTTCCATCATAAACGGTTAATCCGCTATTTCTATTCCCGTTAAATCCCATCCATATCTTTCCAGATTTGTCACAGTAGATCGTTCGTACCTGGCTATCACTTAATCCATCTTTTATCAAATATTGTGTAAATTCTTTACCATCAAAGCGATTAACGCCTCCGTGTGTCATTGACGCAAACCACATATTCCCGTTGTTATCCTTTCTTATAAAAGGAATCCAATTGTGGTACAAACTATCTTCTTGTTTTTGTCCGATTTGGGTTAAATGGGGTGTGAAGTTTTTCCCATCATAGCGATAAGCACCACCACCAGCAGTTCCAATCCATAAGTTGCCGTTATGATCGGTTGCTAAAGAATGAACAGCATTTGGATTTATAATAGGGTACATTTTATCCAGCCAGACGCTTGTGGTGTCTTGGAATGGCAGCGCTATATGTTCAAATTGTTGTCTGTTGTATTTGACTAAACCGTTTTGAGTTCCGAACCATAGATTATTTTTATGGTCGGAAACAATAGAAAAGACTTGATTACTACTCAATCCGTCTTTCTCCGTATAATTCATATATGTTTTTCCGTCAAAATGGCGTTGTTGCATGAATCCTAGTGGTTAGCTCCTACGGTCTAAAGAAAAGAAGAGCTGGAAAGCGTATCTTTGATATTGCACAAAAAAGAAACGACCAACCAGCTCATGACAAAGATACAGATAG
>Ga0209573_1000388_pt1 | contig 96490 bp, 66 predicted proteins | sample TNRBio252014_DNA_FD_185870 | JGI IMG/M metagenome (GOLD analysis project Ga0209573, IMG submission 185870) | Wastewater treatment Type I Accumulibacter community from EBPR Bioreactor in Madison, WI, USA - TNR Reactor_6/25/2014_ DNA (SPAdes)... | ecosystem: Engineered > Bioreactor > EBPR >...
TGCTGCCAGCGGCTTGAGTGGTCAGGTTGTACGTCGTTCCGGCAACGGTGGTTGTGGTGGGGAAGCGCACGGTATAGGCCATATTGGGTTCCAACTGCGTAAGGCCGTATTTAATGCTTGCCGTATCAGTTCCGGTAGCGCTGGAGAAATAATAGTTTCCATTGGCGTCTGTGGTGGCGGTGGAAATCGTGGTTCCGCCCTTAATCAGTTGTACCTGTACGCCGCTAATGCCTGCTTCGCCCGCGTCTTGGATGCCGTCGTTATCCGCATCGAGCCATACGCGGTTACCGATTTCGATGGGGGCAGGCGGGACGATCAACTCAATATCACCCAAACCATTTGCTTTTCCGTATGCTTCGACCGTTGAACTTTGATAGAAAGAATACCAATTGGCAATCTCTCCATTGCTTAAGTTATAGGTATTCACCCCTTGAGTAGTCCAGTACGTATTCGCGATAACTCCTTGAGGATGAGGATCAATAGAAACTTGCAAAAGTTGGTTTTTCCCTTTTAGTAGCGCAACAGCCCCTATTGCAGACTCTTTCTCATTGTCCCCTGATATATCTTTAATAAACTCTACGGTTCCTAAATGGCATGATCCTGTCCCCTCTATTTCCCAACCAGTTGCTGTTCTACAAGCTTTTAATATCTCGCCAAAAATAGCGGGACGCACCGTTGTTGTATTTCCACTCAAAGGACGGTAGTTCCAATAACCCATTTGATGTCCAAAGCGATCAAAAAAAGACGCATACATATTCCCATACTCATCAAACTCGATGTCTGATAACACAGGTTGAGGTCTGTATCTATATGCTCCATCAACAGTTACACCATTTGGTCCTTCAGAATAAGTACTAATCCAAGATTTAAAGGTATTCCATGTAGATTCAGTTCTTTTATAATTAAGATCATTGATTACTACTATTTGGGTAAAACCGCTTGTTGTAAGGTTATTGGGATCAAATTCTAAAACATACGCCTTCAGGTCTGATGACAACCCAGAAGTAGAAGCATCATCTATAACCCCCAGATAACCTTTACCTTGATGAAACTTTAACGCCCAAGGTCTTAATATTCCGGCTGAAGAGGTTGGATAACCTGTTAATTCGCTCAAAATATATTGATTGACATTCGCTGGAACAGTTGTTGGATTCCCCGATACATCTATCCGGATTAAAGCTTTTTGGAAGAGATTTACCGTCCACAGATAATCAGTACCGGGTTGTATATCGGCATCACCAAATGACATGACAGCCACTTTACCAAATGCATCAATATCCCAACTCGGTTGCGATTTATTTGTGGCTAAAGTATTGTCTGTTCCCGTGCGGTTCACAGTACCCAAATCAATCGGACTTCCACCATTAGAAGGCGTAACACCTTGCAAATTGAATTTGCCCGTCAAAGTAGGCGTTGCTCCGCTATAATCCATGTTATAAATGTACCCAGGACCATCCGCAATAGCGCTATGTCGTTTTAAGAACGTTGTAAAATAGAAATGCTTTTGCGTTTTGTGGTACGCCTCGCCCCAAACCGTACCTACATCGGGAACAACAAAGTCTTGTCGTGCAACGGGACCCGTACCTGATGCACCATTATAATCAACATAATCCGAGTTTAAACCTGTATCGCCATATAAAGTGGAAGTAATACCCGTTCCTGTACTATTCGCACTGGTCACTCCATTCCAATACTGTGGCACCACATAGCGTGGGTTTTGAGATGAATCCCAATAGTCATCAAAATAGTTAATCCCAAAATTGACATTGGTTCGGGTTGCATTGATGAACTGAACACTGGTGTTGCTACCAGAACCCACAGGTGCCGAATAATCTTCCAAAGTCGTCCAGGTAAATTCGACCCGTGTTGCACCCGTACAACCCGTTAGTGTGTACTGCCCCAACGTTGCCAATGTGCTACTCGTTGTTGTAGTGCCTGTTCCGCCTGCGCTATCGGTACATTTTACGGTTACACCTCCTGCACCCACTTCGTTGTACGTGGCGCTATTATCTTTGGTACCATTGGCATTAAAATCGCGGAACACAGTACCCGTAATACTTTGGGCATGCCCACCAAATGGGATACATAACAAAATACAGAAGCCCCATAACCATTTCCCCGAAAACCATTTCAATTGATTGTGTTTATCGAGCAATTTTGATTTTTGATAGGGATAAAAAATATTTTTCATAGCATAATTTTTTGTGAGTGGGATTGAATCAACATTAAGCATGTCGAAATCTTAAAGCCTACTCAGGTTGGCAATTCAAGTTTATTCGTTGATTTTTTCTCAAACCAAATGCCAACTATAAAGAGCTGAATTGAAATGCGACGAATGGGATAAAACAATTCCCAAACGGGAAGTTTGCGGCATGTGTGGGAATTTTATGGCGCGAACGGGAAAGTCTCATTCTGTAATACGCCATTAGGTTCGTTTTGGAATCTCAAATTAGAAACTTGTTTTCTCAACATAGTGAGATAAATGGATCATCTAAATTCGTGTAAATACCTTTCAACATCCTCGAATCAAAAAAGCGCATTTTGATCACCAATATGCGCTTTGTATTTTTGCGGTATATCTAAAAAAAATCGAGAAGCGTAGAAGCGTAGTGGCTTATATTGACATCGCCACCATCTTGTATTGACCAGCCTTTAACTTAAAAGGATTTTAATGCTTTCAAGTGCGTTATAGTCGAAGCCTGTTAAACCAAGCACATACAAGCCTGCCGGCGGCCTTCTTTTGTACGGCCAAAAGAAGCAAGGCGGCTGAGCCAAGCCGAAGCCAAGCCTTGCTCCGGCGGATTTTTCTAAGGGCCGCCCTGCCAAGCGAGAATCATGGAGGAACTCACGGAATTGCGTAAATGCTGGTTTTTCAAGCGTTTGTTTTACTTTTGAATGAATGGCAAAGCCCCCATAAGGGCGACATCTTAGTAGAAATCCGTTTCCAAATGCACCGCAAAGCCCCGTAGGGGTGGCATCTATATATGACAAAAAATAGAGCTGGCAGAGCGTAACCGAAGCCCGGTGGCTAAGCGAAGTCGAAATCATCCTTGCTCCGGCAGATTTTTCTAACAGCCGCCCTGCCATTATTGAACAACACATTATGCTATAAGATAGAGGCGGTGTCAGTATAATAAATGTTGGTCGTTTATTATTTAATAATTGGCTATTTGTGTAGATTATTAAAATACAAATGCCTAAACAAAACAATAAATGGCCAGTAATTTACATGGAGAATTTATCTGTATTTATTTAATGAAAGTATAGAACTCTATTAATAAGGTGTTGTGTAAATTTCATGCACGTTAAGGGCTGCCTAAATAAGAAGTGAAAGGAAAGCACCACGCATCTTGTCTGCTATACTTCTGCCTTTACAAAGCGGTTCAAATTGGAGAGAACGCCTTTTCTTTCTCGCATCAATCGCAACACAAAATCGTTGTTGCTCCTCGACACCGGAATGGGTTCATCCATATTTTTCAGATGAAACCAGAACCCTTTGGTATTTCCACTGATACGATCCAACTTGTCGAGATTAACCAAATAACTTTTATGGCAACGATACATGAAAGGGAAATTGGATAAACTTGCTTCGGCAGAGGCTAAAGAAGTACGCACCACGTTTGTTCCGAAACCATTTCCCTCTTCAACGCAAATATCTATATATTTTTGATAAGCCTTTAAATAAAAAATCTTATTTACCTCTACCTTTATACCTTTAATAAAGACCCATGTCTCATTAGAGGCCATAAGCACGGAAATGTCATTTCTTTGGACTTCTATGCTTTCTTGTTTGATCGGCTTTGATAAACTATCCTTTTTTTCTTGATGTACTGGTTGATACAACGTCAAACTTTCTTCGCTTCGATCTAATTCGGTAGGCAAGGCTGTATTTTGATACTTTATTTCCAGCTGATTCGGAAGTTGTTGGCTTTGCATTTGTACAAAATGGGCGTACTTTAAATATGAAATATAACATGCACAAGATATAAGATAAACATAGAAATGCCATGACCAGTAGGCATAATCCATAGGTTCATGGGCATACGCGCCATCACCGAGTAAGGCACTTAATAAACGTCCGCCAAACATCAAAACAAGGTTATATACCAACACGATTATTAAGACCGCTCCGAGCGTAAAAGTATTACGCTTATAAACTTTAGTACAGATTAGATTAACGCCTTCGGTCATCAAAACCGTAATTATCAATGTCGCAAAGGCATAGAGGAAAGGATATGCCCAAAGAGTAGGATTTTCCACAAAATAAGCATTTACCGGATTGACAAATCCGAGTAAAATACCCGCCATAAAGCCTGTCATCAATCCTAAACCTATTTTGAATTTCCAACTCGCCAATATCGGGCAAGGCACTATAAATAATCGAAATACAGAATCAATAGATGGATTCATTGTGTTGTGGGGAGGCATTCCAAGGTCGTGATTCTACATCCATATGTCGAAACACGAAAATTATGATATTAATTAAGCATAGCACACTAACTGTAACGTTAAGGCAAAGCGTATCGCACAAAAACTACATCGTTTATCGCCAATACAAAAGCAAATCAGGTGGAAAACCACGTCTTCTGTGATGTAATTACGTGAAATTGATGCCCTAAGTTATTATATGCGCATATTTATGGGAGGTGTGGAAAATTTACACCTTGAACAAGGTACAATAATCGGAGATGAAGAAAATTGATCTACATCAAGATGAGATAACTTTCTAACCTAAAAAGTGACATCTTAATCATTTTTTAATTTTTTCCGAATACGGCTGAGTGCTTCGGGGGTTATACCAAGATACGAAGCAATATGTTTGAGCGGAATGCGCTGAGCGAGTGAAGGATATGTTTGTAGAAATGCCTCGTACCGTTCTTCGGCGGTGAAGCTAAGCAGTTGAATGAAGCGTTTGTTATTATTGATGATATGTTTATAGGAGCGACCAATTTCTGCCAATAGGGCATCTTTTTCTGCATGAGTAACGGTATCAAGCATTCTCTTGTCAAAAAACACAATCTCGCTGTCTTCAAGTGCATCAATATACAAAATAGCTTTCTCGCCGTAGGCAAAGCTGCCTAAATCGCCTACCACCCAATCTTCTGGTGCGAGATTAATCACACACTCTTTTCCGGAAGAGCTAATGACAAAAGTTCTCAAACAACCTTTTTTTACCTGATAGAAGAAGTGTGCCGTTTCGCCTTGTTTCAACAAGAGTGTCCCTTTCTTCACTTTTCTCACTTCAAAACCTGACTCTACTTTATATAGAGGTTTTTCTTTCGTTTCCATAGCTTAAGTTTATCTAAATGATGTGGCACTCACTTTATATAAAAATAAGCGACACATTTTGACAAATCAACCCTCTTGATCAATATCCTGGGTTTTGTTTAAGTACGCCATTAGAAAGCGTAATACCAATTAGGAATTAAGCACAGGCTTTACCCATCAACGCTGTGTTGAAAGGTTGACGCTACTCCGTCAGTTTGCTTTACGCATGTCAACACCTAAAAGGTCGAAAACGAGTAATATAAACAGTAATATTCCCAAATTGGTATCATTCTTTAAAAGAAGCTATATCGTATTACGGGATGGTGTAAGTTTTTGTTTTACAATGGCTTAATCCAGTTTTGAATAAAAGCCCCATCTGGGCGACATCATCATAGAAATCGGTTTCCAAATGCACGGCAAAGCCCCGTAGGGGTGGCATCTATCATCGTGGGTTGAGCTATTAGGCGGATTTTTCTAAGAGCCGCCTTCCATTCTTGAACAACAAAACTATACTATAGGATAGAGGCGATCTCAATACGGTCTGTGATAATTTTTTACGTCAGCCGTTGATTTTTGCCTGATTTCTGTAAGGTAAGAAACAGCCTTCTCTGCTCCCACTTTGCTTCAAAGTTCTTCCTGATAGGGGTAAAAATCCAGCTATCTCAATGATAAACGGTCAATTCTTGTACGGGTTCGCAACCGATTTGTAGGCACAAATGGTGCTTCGTCCACCAAAGGTGGTCGCTTCATTGTAACTGATAAATTGTATTTCTACGTGGAAATGAGCAGAGGAAGTTTTAAGGAAAAAATTTGTTCATCAGAACCGCGTCTATATGTCCGGATTGGGCATGGCACGAGATACAGCCCGCCCCTTTTTGATCGGACGAAATCCGCACACCGCCATCGGGGTTAAAATAGGCCCAGTTCCAGCCATTTGCATCGGCATTTGGACTTTTTGTGTTTTTAAACATTACCGCAAAGACCGATACCTCACCGGTTGAGGCGGCCAATTCCTTGACGATTAAGGAGCCTTCGGGAAAGGTGCTGCCGGGCTTTACCTTCCCTGCACCGTCCAATTTTTCGGCTGCAATGGTGTTGAACCGCGTGCGCATAAGTGGGGTAGTGTGGCCGCTACCAGCACTTTTGGGTAAGAAAACATCCGTTTTTTTGTACCAAACATACCCATCAAGCGATTTTGAAAGGTCGTACATGATTTGGTCGGTTGTTCTATTATCTGGATTTGGATTTGGGTTCGGGTTAGGTTCTTCTGTGGCATCACAAGCGGTTATCGTGATCAAGAAGAGGGTTGCCAAGACTTTTTTCATATTGCACGGGGTATTTTAGGGTTTTTTGTATATGTTGTCTAAACTGGAGCGATGTTACAGTGAAGGAGTTAAGTTCCATTTGGTGGCCATTTCGGGCTTCGTCCATTTTAGGTACAGGGTATGTAGCCTCGACCAGATTTGTATTTGGAAACGCAGGTTCATTCCGGAAAGTTGGTCAAGTGAATGATGAGCTTCTAACAACAAGGCTTCGGCGCGTTGATATTGTCCGGATTTTGTGTATAAGTCCGATAGATAACCCTGAAGTACATATATTTCTGGTGATGTCGGGAATGCGCTTTTGAGTTGATGGAAGGCTTTCTTAAAGGCAATTTCTGCCGACTTATTGTTTAAGAGGGCCTTAAGAAATAAAACCCTTGCCGTATTTAAATGGGGGTTAAGTCCTGATTTTTTTTGTTCAAAACCAAAGGCGGTCTCTGCTTTGGCCAGAAATTGCTTTGCAGCAGTTTGGTCTTTGCGTTTTTCAGCTAATAAGGCCAAATAGAAGGCGCTTAACCCTTTTTCTTCGGTTGTGATATGCGGTAGCGTCTGCTGTATGGCTTCAATTTTCACAAAGGTGTTAAAAGCATCTCTATCCAAATTTGCCGCCATTTGGAATCCGCCCAAATAATTTAGGCTTTGTAACAGGCGTTTATTTTGCCAGCCCAATAATTGCGCCCGTGCGGTGACGGCTTTTTGATAAACCTGTGCAGCCTGAACGAGGTTTTTTTGTCCGGCATACATCAAACCAAGCGTTCCCCAGATCATTGGCGTAATTTCGTGTAGTCCTTGGTTGTGTTGAAAAGCGGCGGTACGTGCCTTTTCTAAAATTGGCTCTGCTTCTTTGTAGCGACGGGTCGTTACGAGAACATATCCCCAAGCATTATAAAGGTTTGCGAGGTCTTTTTTAGGTGGATTTTGGAGCGTTTTATAGCCAGAATCTGCTTTTTTATACAAATTGATGGCGTCTTGTGGTCGGTGTTGTGCTTCGCGAACGGTTCCCAGATGTAGGTAGGCATAGAGGGTCTTAGGATCGTTTGGCGGCAACAAGTCTTCGAACAGTGCCAAGGACGATTCCATATAAGATGCGGCGCTATCGGGCAAAAAGAGGTACATGTATGAAGTTGCAAGGTCTTCGAGCGTAATTGCTGTTTCGAGATGCTGTTTACCAAAGGCTTGTTTTTTGAGTGCCAATGCTCGAAAACGTAAAGAAAGCGCTTTTCGATGATTGCCTACCTGTGTATGTGCACGTGCAATTACGTCCAATAATTGTCCTTGAACTCCCGGATTTGCCGATTGGCTGTGTTGTAGTTTGGCCTCGCTTTGTTCTAAAAGCCGATTGACTTGTATGATCCCGCCCCTTGATGCATCGGACTCGCCGAGGGCATACATTTCTTCCATAAAAGAGGCCACCAACTGGGCACGTTCAGCCTCCGACTTGGCGCGGTCGCGTTCTGCACGGATTTGTTGCTGCTGGAAGCCCATAAAAATGGCTGAACCCAAAACGATACAGAGCATGACAAGCCCTATAAGTACAGAAATGCGATGGCGGGATACAAACTTCTGGAGCCGATACCCCCATGTATCTGGTTGTGCAAATACGGGCAGGCCGTCTAAGTGGTGTTGCACGTCATTCATCAGGGCATCTACGGTTCCGTAACGCCTTTCAGGTTCTTTCCGCAAGGCCATTAAACAAATGGCATCCAATTCATTTCTGGCGGTTTTCCCCTTTGCATATCCCATCGGCATTTTTCGGCTGGGTGGGGTAGGCGTTCGTGTTAGGATTTGGTGTTGAAGTTGTGCGGAAGAAGTTTGGTTTTTGGAAAACGGTTTTTCGGAAGTGATTAATTCATATAGGATTAGGCCAAGTTGATAAACATCTGTAGCGGTGGTGATAGATTCTCCTTTTAGCTGTTCTGGCGAGGCGTAGGCAGGTGTAAACCAAAGATGATGTGAGGCGGTTTGGGTATTTAGGGCATCGGCCTCGATGAGTTTGGCAATCCCAAAGTCCAGTAGCTTAACGTCTCCGTTTGGCGTCACAAAAATATTGGAGGGCTTCAAATCTCGGTGTACCACCAAATTCCGGTGTGCAAACCGCACTGCCTCGCATACCTGCAAAAAGAGTTTTATACGAGCAGAAAGGTTTAGTCCGTTTTGCTCACAGAACTGGGTGATGGGTTCTCCCACTACCAATTCCATAGCCAACCACGGCAAGCCCTCGTGAGTGGTTCCACCATCTACCAACTGGGCAATGTTTGGATGTCTGAGGTGGGCCAAAATCTGTCGTTCCGCCAAAAACCGTTGATACAACGCGGGGCTTAGGGCATTTTGCAAAATTTTGATGGCCACTTCCAATTCATAAGCACCGTCAATGCGTTTGGCGCGATAAACGGTTCCCATGCCACCCTCGCCCAAAAGTGAAACCAAGCGATAGGGGCCAATTTCCTTATTCACGGGTGGGCGTTGACGAATACTTTTGCGGATATGTGCTTGTGCATCCTCGAAAAAGGCTTCTGCATATTCGGATGCAGACAAAAGGGCTTCAACTTCTTGGCGTATTCGTGGGTTTAACTGCACCAATGCCGCCTTCTGGGCTGCATTAGGCAAGTCCGAGATTTCCTCGAAGGCTGCTTGTACTTTTTGTCGAACCTCCAGTGCATCCATTGCTTTAGTTTTGTTGACCTAATTCGTCCTCGTGCATGAAGCGATAAAGCCATGCCTGAGCAGACTTGGTATTTCGTGTTACCGTCGGTATAGAGATGTCTAAGGCGGCGGCTGTTTCCTGAAGAGACATTCCACCAAATACCCTCATTTCGATGATTCTGGCGCCTCTTTCGTCAAACGATTCCAATTTTTGGAGGGCTTCGTCCAATTCAATTAAATGTTCGGCGATGTCTTCCGATAATTCGATGGCAAAATCTAAGGAAACATGCAGCACATCCCCACCTCGTTTTTGGCGTTTGCGATGCTTTGCATGATCCAAAACAATTGAGCGCATGATCCGCGAAGCCAGTGCAAAAAAATGGGCTTGGTTTTGAACGGCGTTTTTGGTGTTTTCGGCAAAGCGGAGGTAGGCTTCGTGGATGAGGGCTGTGGTATTGAGGGTCTCGTTTTGATGCCAATGTAAACGGTGGCGGTGTGCCAAAGAACGTAACTGGGGGTAAACCATCGGCCACAATTCGTTCAAGGCCGACTTGTCTCCTTCGCGGTACTGCAAGAGCAGTTCGGAAAATTCATCTGAAGAAAGCGGTGGGGTCATAACTGGGTGTGGGCTTGGTTATCGAAATCAAACACTTATACCAACTTATCGAAAATAGAACCCCAAAAGAGGTCAACTTTTTTTGACGTGGATGATTAATAACCCGATGAATTGTCGGAATATAAGATGTAGAGAAGAAAAGAAGAACTGTTATTTAAAAATAGGGGTGGCTCGCATCGCCATCTATAGAACAGTTGTCTTGCTCGTCGCTACGGTCAAGTCCTTCCGTATTTCAAGGCGCATCATATGGTTTTGTTGTTTAAGAATAAACGTTTGCTTCTCATAGGATTTGGGCTTTGTGTTTTGCTAAGTCCCTTGATCTCTATTGCTCAAAACATTAAAAAACAAGTCTTTAAAGTTAATGGAGGTATTGGTTTTAGTGGGGAGTTTTACCGTGTTTCCGGTATCGAAGCACGACGTCCGGGGAGCAGTGCGCAAGCCTTTGGTAATGTACAGTTTAATCTCTTAGGGCTACAATCTGGCATAAATTTACTCTATTCTACCGAAGACAATAAATTGCGGCAAAGCATCAATCAAGTTGGCTTTAACACGCAATGGAAGTGGGGTAAGTTGGGCATCGGCTCGGTCAGTCCGGTTTTGGGACGATATGCCCTCAATGGCGTTTCGATGATGGGCGGTGCGATCGAGCTAAGCCCACGTTTTTTTGTCCTAAATGTGGCTGCCGGACAAACAAAACGTGCCACCAAGGGTTCTACGGAGTCTTTGTTTGAAAATGGCACCTTCGCACAACGGATGTATGCGGGCAGGTTTGCACTGGGAGACCCAAAAGGGTACATCGGCCTTGCATTAACCTATGCCTTTGACGATACCAACCACGTTGCCCTTGTACGCCCAAACATCAAACCTGTAAAAAACGCAACCCTTACACCGGATTTTCAACTGCCCATCGTCCCCGATAAAATTGTTTTACAACTACAAGGAACCCTATCCGCTTATTCGTCTGACATCTCCTTAGACACCCTCTCGATTACAAATGCAGGCTTAGACGCCCGATTAACCGAAGCCCTCAATAAAGTACTTCGTCGGTTTACCCTACATACCTCGACCCGTGCAGATTTTGCAGCAAATGGGGAATTACGGGTTACGTATCCCACCTTTGGTATGCGCATGGGCTACGAGCGTATTCAGCCCAATTTTAGGTCTTTGGGGATTGTGAGTGCGCAGGACGACCGAGAGGTTCTTTATATCCAACCCACTTTTCGTCTGTTCAAACGCCGTTTAAATCTTGGATTGCAGTATAATCGGCAGATGAACAACCTTTTGGAGCAGCGCATGTCCACCTTGACGCGGTCGCAAATGGGTGCGAACCTCCAAGTGCGGTTGTGGAAAAATGTGATGTTTTCGGCAGTTTGGAATCAAATGCGGAATGAATCCAAGCCAACCGAACCGACCTTGGAGGCCGCCGGGCTGGTTCAAGACCAAAAGACCAATGTGCTGACCATAATGCCCATCGTTACGCTCCGCACGGGCAATTTGGGGCACGCCATCAATACAACGTTTAGCCTGCAAAAGTTTTTAGACCATAGCCCTGCCGTCCTTTCTGGAAAACGGCCATCGCCAGATTTTAATACGCGCACCCTAAATGCCGCCTACAGCCTGAGTTTTCCGTCCGGTTTAACCCTGAACATAGGAGGGAGTACGCTCCAAAACCAGAACAACTTTTCCGAAACGAAGGCTTCCGGTTTGAGCTTGGGGGCTGGAACACAACTGTTTAGCCGCAAATTGGGGTTGAACCTTACCGCTGCTTCGAATCAGAACGAGACCATTCCGGTTACGGGCATGTCCTTGAAAAGCAAACAACGGACGGCACTGCTTCAGGGAAATTATACTTTAACGCAAAAAGATGGCCTCTCACTGGGTTTACAACTGCTCTCAAATGCTGCCGAAGGTACGCTCGCTTCTTTTACGGAATTTCGGGGGACACTCCGGTACGAACACCGATTTTAAGACCTTCCAGATTTGCCAAACGATATGAAACGTATTCTATTTCTACTCCTTTCCACATTTGCACCGATTGTATGGTCACAAACGGCACAGGTTAACTTTATTGGCATTTTACCCCAAGCCAGTTTTTCGACCTATACAGACCTGCTCCGTGAATACGAAACAGGAAAATACCAGATACAATTTGTGTATCAGAATCCATTAGATGCAAGTCCTGTGTCCTTTCGGTTTAAGGTGACCTTTAGACATAACGATAAAGTTTTATACACCACCACTTCCCGCCCCAACACCTACTCCCCGGGTATTTATTCCTATCGTACCTTTAAAGACACCCCAAGAATTACGTTTGATGACGGCATTCAAGACGTAATCAACAAATTAGAAAGCAAATATCAGTCTGTTGCGCTGCGGTCTGGCCTCATTCCAGAAGGGAGGTATGAACTCGAAATTGAACCCCTTACAGATGGGGCAATTATGACCGTACCGGGTATCGGAACTTCCGAGATTACGTATCCAGAACCGTCTGAACTTGTTTCTCCGGTAAATGAGTCGGAAGTGCTTATCGCGCCCATGACCTTTTCTTGGCTTCCGGTTGTAGGTTCAATCACAGATCGGTTTCAATATTCGTTGCAAATCGTCAAGATTCTTCCCAATCAGACGCCTTCCCAAGCCCTCGACAGCAATCCAGTCGTAACGGGCCAGGTGGTTCGTACCAATCAGACCACCTTTGTTTATTCTGCGGCCTATCCAGCCTTAGAAGAGAATACGCGCTACGCCGTTCGGGTAAAAACCGAAGAAACCAGTCGCAATGCGCCTATTACCCGTGACGGTCTATCGGAAATCATTACTTTTACCAAAATGAGTGCCGACGTGGCGGTAGATCCTGTTGTACCGCCCGTTGACGATCCTAACGCCGTTCCAGCATGGGATCAAGTGGATTTGATACCCGGATTTGCCCAGCTGCGTGGTCTTTCAAAGGTATTTTCGCAAGATATCGCCGGCCTCAAAACCCTTTCCGGCTTTGCTACTTTGCGTCTCGAAATGGCGAATGGCCCCGTAGAACTTCGTGTCCGCTTGCAAAATCTTCAGGTTGAACCCCAAGTATTTGCTGTAACCAATGGTCAGGTTTATTTGGGGAATGTTCTTTCTTCGCTCGGCGTTTCCTTTCCCGACCAAAATGTACAACTTCAGGATTTGTATTGGGATCGCATAAAAGGATTTGTCGCGGAAGCCAAAATTCGGCATCCACAAACGGGTAATTATTTACCTGCTACGGGTCAGATTTCCTTTGACGCATCGGGGTTTTCGGGATTTTTGGAAGCAAATTTGCCCAATCCGGTCGTGTATGAAAGCGGGCCTATTAAGCTCATTGTGGGGCGGCTTGGGGTGCGGCTTCCCGGTGGCGAAACAACGGGTGTGGCCACACTCAATCTTTTTGGTAACCCAACCAATTGCCGTATCGAAGGCGTTTCGCTGAATGAACTTGCTGGACAAATACCTGTATTGTGCCGCCTTGATCTTTCGGTAAACAATACGCCAGATCAGTCTAAAGTTAAGCTTAAAATACAGCAACTTAACGGTACTTTTGCCGTTGATGCCGCTCAAAATAATTTGGTTACAGACCTAACCCTCATGGCTGAACTGGCCTTATTGACCCGTGACGGTAGGTATTGTGGCGTGGTCTTTCCCATTCGTGTCAGGGAGGAAACGGTTCCACAACCGGAGTTGGGGATTCAAAACTGCGACCCTCGGCAAACGTATTTAGAAACGGGGAGCCTTGACCTAAACATAGGGCGGATTCAATTGGCAACCTTTGCTTTTAATGCAGATTTTACTTGGACGTATCGGTTTAATTTGGATGTAGGCTTAGGTCATCCGATCTTTGGGAGCCAACCACTTACTACATTTTCTGGGCTGAATTTTGATGGAAGTCCCATTCAGATTCCTGAAATATCGCTCTCAAAATCGCTTTTATCCCACACAACCACGATCAGTTTAGCACCTTTCGAAGGGCGAATAGAAGGATTTCGGCAGCCGTTGGTGGTTCTAGACTGGCTTGGGATGTCTAAGGCAGATGCTGGGCCTTGGAATGCACAAGTTGATTTGGAACTGCGGATGAGCAGTGCCTTGTCTCGTATGCCCTCTTGCCTCCAGACTTTGATGATGAAGGTGCAAAACGGTCTTTGGAACGGTACTTTTTTTGGGTGGTCGAGCAATCTTGCCGAACTCCCAATACCGTGTGTGGTTGGGTTTAAAGCACCAGAACTTGCGGAGCCGATTGCCCATTTGGAGGTGGAAAAAATGCGGGCAAACATTCGTATTAATGTTGAAGAGAATGGTAGCCTTACTATTGACGGAAGAGCACTTCCAACGGGACGAATGCATCTTTCAGGGCCATTACAACCGGAAAAAACCATTGTATTGGGTGAAGTCACCGTGCTACAGGGCCAAGAACTGGCACAAGTTTATTTGAATCGTCGTGGTTTCTGGGTTTCCGAAACAACTGGAATCGGCAATAGCCTGCAAAATGTATCGGTTACACATCAGCATTATCGAGTAAAATTGACCTCTTCAGGCTTGGTTTTTGGAGAAGAGGCGGGCAAACAAACCGCACATTTCTCCAATCTCACGGGGGAAGGAGAATTGGCCGGAGTTGGTCTTGTACCCGTTCAGGTGAATTTGGATGTGATGAATGGCCGTTTTGACAATTGGCAGATAGGTGCTACGGCCGGTGGAATAACACAGACCCAAATTTCCCTTCCCAAAAGCAATCCCATTTTCCGTTTTTTTGCGAATGAAGTGCAATTTGAGGCATCCGGTATCCGCATCAACGGGCGTGGGAGCCTGCTGGGAATTGGGACATTGGGCGAAACGGCCACAACAACTTTAGGCGGCGCTACGTTCGATGAGATACGTTTAGACCCCGAAACGCATCAGATTCAATCCGGCACAATTACCCTTGATAACGCATTACCCATGTTTGCAGCGGTTGATCGCCAGACGGGACGCATCACTTATACCAATGCACCACAATCACCTATAACCGAACTTCCAGAAGGACTGCGCTTTGTGCTTCCGGCATCCTCCCAACTTTCCTCGCTTGGCTGGACGTTCCCGCAGCCAGAGGCCGGAGCAGCTGTGCAAAATGCTGTACAGAATGGCGAAATACGGGTGGGGGAACTCACACTAACGGGTCTCGAAACCCAAGTGTCAGCTGATCTATGGTTCTCGCTTTCGCCTTTTGGCCCAAAAGAAGGAGAGCTTGGCTTTGATCAAAACGGCAACCGCATTGCTACACTGAATGCTTTGGGGTTGCGAATGGCCACCAATTTGGCTTCGGTTTTGTTACCCAATCAAATTCCATTGCCCTTGGAGTCGGTCGCTTATTTAGAGGTGAAGGCAAATGGTGTGGCAGTAGTTTCCTCGGAGGATATAGGCAATGGCCTTTTGCGCCTTTTTACGCTTCCGGGAAAAAAAGCACGTTGGGTGCTTCCGGCGCTTCAGGGCCAGCAAGCAATACCGCCGATGGTCGAGGTCGCCTTTGATCATCTGGTTTATAACCCAAACACTCGACAGGTAGTCGGGGGGCGCTTGGGCGTTTCAGTTGCCAATCGCGAAGACCTTATACTGCCCGATGGGCTTCCGTTTTCGGTGTTGATGTTGGGTTTTGAAGATCAAAAACTTAACCTGACCGGAAAAATGTCGTTGTTTGGACAACCTTTAGGCGATGGCTGTCCGGTGCAGTTGTTTACGCAAACCGATCACCAATGGAAGGTATCAACGACCTGCAATCCCAACCAGTTTATTCCATTGGTAGCAGAACGCGGTTTGGTCGGGATGAACTTGCGCACACTGAACGTTCAGATGTCGGTTCCGTTTAAAAATGGAAGCCCCACCTTCCTCATCACAGGCCAGTCGGATGTCCAAGTTCGGAATGCATCTAATTTGGTTATGGCCTCTGCCTCGGCGGAATTTCGGTATTCGCCGGATGGCTTTGCCATTACACGTTTCGATCCGGTTTATGCGGAGGCACAAACGTGGCAAGTGGGCAATCTCGGCTTGCGTATTGCTGGGATTCGTAACCTTCAATTGGATTATCAGCAGCACCGTTTTGCGTTTCGGATGGGCTTGGCAGCTTCTTTATGGCTAACTTTGAAAAACGAACGCGGCTTGGAAATTCCTGTAAATGGCCTTGAATTAACCGAAAATGGCATAGATTTGCCCGCCTTGGATTTGCACGAAGGAACCAATCCGCCGCTCAATGCACCTTATGTAAACCTCAATGCCTACCAAATTCAGCCTATTGGATTTAGGTTGCCCCAGACACGGATAAATGTATTTGGCGCCAATCCGCCACAAATTGCGCCAGAAATTGATTTACGTGTAAAACCTGCTGGGCTTGCCGATCGCGCACCAGAATTGGCGGGGCAAACGCTCATTATTCGGAATGCCGGATTCGAGAACGGCCTCCTAAGTGGGCAGTTCAATGACCTCGAATTGTTGCAAGAAAAGCCGTTATCCCTCGGAGGACAAGCAGCACTGCTCGTAACGCGGATCGGAGGGAGGCTTTTTGCAGATGAAGGTGTTCAGGGCGGGGAAGTCCGCATGGAAGGGGTATTAAAGTGGCCTGCGGTGGTTCAAAACGCCCAAAATTGCAATACTTCATTATCCCTTAAGATGTTGCTTTCTGGCCAGATTGAGGGCCAAATCCCCAATCTTGCCCCTTGTGGTGCGATTCGATTTGGGGAAGTATCGCTTCAGTTTCAACAATCTGCTTTGTCCTTAAAACTTGGCGGCGGGGAAGAAACCTTCTTATTATCCGGCAACGCAGAAGCCGTTATTGAAAGCCAAAACAGTGAGGTACGTGGAACTGGACGGTTGGCGGTTAATTTACTCAATGGGGACTTGTTAGCACCCACATCCATTGCCATCAACCAGCCATTTATTTGGCAATATCCAAAAAACAATCCCATTTTTGCTTTTTCCATCAACAATGCTTTATTGACGGAAGGTGGTTTAAAGCTAAACGGCTCAGGAGGTCTGCGCGTAGGAGGCGCTACGGTCAATACCTCGTTCAACAATGCGGTGTTCGGTCTTGCCGGAAAGGTACTCCAAAGCGGCTCTATACAAGTTTCGGCTCCGTTGGCATTGCAATTCTTCTTCGATCGTGGGGAATGGGGCTTAACAGACGTTGCAACACCTTTGCCGAGTTCGGGAAATGTGCTAAAAATGGGGCTTCCTGCCCTCATCAACATCACCAAAGATGGCTTGGCCCTTTCGGGCGAAGGTTCGGCAGAGATGCGGATTGGTAGCTTGGCGTTCCCGCAACTCAAACAAAAATTCGGGCCTGTTGCATTGGGATTTGGCTCTGTCTATGTACGCGATGGCAAAATTGAATACTTCCGCACCCGCGACGATGGCCAAGAAGAACGGGTGGCCTATTTGGACAAAGATGGATTTCATCCAGACAATATCGGGGAAGCAATTGCCGATTTAATTCCAGAAAAGCTACCCATTCCCTCGACTTCGGTGGCGTATGTCCAACTAAAACAAGGCAATAACCTGCTCGTTGCCACCGAAAACTTGGGCGGTGGCCGGATGCGCTTGTTCTCTCGTCCGGGACAAACAAACGACTTGGTTCTGGAAGGAATCTCTGGCAAACCAACCGCAAAAACTTCGTTTAGCGTGGTATTTAATGGCGCAACGGTGGAGGCCTTCGAGAAATTAGACGTCGAGGTGACGGATGCACTGAACCAAAAACTCTTCAATGGCACGCCACTTGCGCTCAAACAAATGCGCTTCCAAGTGGTGAATGGCGCACCTGCACTTTTGGTGGATGCAACGGTAAAACTGCCAAAGATGTTAGACCGAGATGCACCTTTAGAATTGGTTGGCCTACGCCTTACCGATCGCGGCTTTGATAATGCCACACTCACACTTGGCGATGCGAGTCCGCAATTTCAGCAAAGTTGTGCCGATAATCCATTAAAAAAACTGAACTTCGGCGGGGATTCCGTACAGATTTCCATTTGTGGCGTTTCGTTTAATATCCAAAATAACAGCTTTGGTGGCATGGCCTTGAGCGGTCAATTAGCGACGGCCTTCTTCAAAGATGACGCCGGAAAACCCGGACGTTTCCAGTTGGTGGGCGGCTACAACAATGCGTGGAATTTTGATGTCTTGATGGATCCAAGATTCAGTGGTAAAAACCTCGGTAACTCTGGTGAGGACGCATTTGAGGCGGCGGGACCTGTTTTGTTAGAAGGTATTCCGCTTGGTTTTGCGGATTTTGTGCCTTCACGGATTGGCCTTGTCAACAACGACCAAGAATTTGCCTTGATGCTCGATGGCATCTTCAAAATGGAAAAACTGCTCGGAAAAGGCTTTGCTCTGGGCGTAAGTGGGCTTAAAATCGGAACCGGAGGGGTTGCACTCACCCAAGCGGAGTTCAACAATCAGCAACAAACCAAGTTTTTGGGAGAGCAATTCCCCTTGCTTATCAGAAGAATGCGCCTCAGTATTCAAAATGCCATTTTACGGTTTGGATTGGATGGTGAGCTTTCTTTCCTCGGAAAAACGTTGCCCATCAATAACTTGGTCATAGGTACGGACGGCTCGTTCTCGGTGGGCGATGCAGCCCTAAATCTCCTCAATCCGAACGATCCCATCAAGATTATCCCCAATCTTTTTGAGTTTAATACCTTGAAAATTGGGGTGGAGAACAACCGTCCAAAAATCACGGCATCCGGACTCATCACGCTACCAGAGCCGTTTAAGTCAACAGGCGAGGCTGGACTTAGCGTCGCACTTGCACAAGATGGCTCGCCCATTTTTACCCCGATTTATCCTACCTTCGATTTTGGGAAGGATGAACCTATCGCTGGTTCGCCGGAGGTGGATTTGGGCGGCATTGGGCGGCTTAAATTGACCGGATTTAAGTTTGTAGCAGATTGGAACAACCTAAACAATACGTCTATCATGGCCTCGGCGTCTCTAAAGTTTGGGAACGACGACGCGAAAGTCATAGCTTTTGGTTCGCCTTCGGATATAGACCAAAATTGGGGATTCCGACTTTCTGCAACCAATGGGGTGGAGTGGAGGATGCCAAGCGCCCAATTTAGATTCGATTTGGACGCGGGGATTTTCAAAATTACCAACTTGAGCATTGGATTTAAGCCCCAAAATGGCTTCGCAATAGTGGTTGGTGGAATGGCCAGTTTGAACTTGGCAGGTTCTTCGGGTTCTTTTGGGTACCAAGGATTAACCATAGGTTCAAGCGGCATCATTGATTCGGGTAGTCCAACGGGCGAAGTCAGTGTAAAGTTGATGGAAGTGGTTTCGTTAACCCTAAATGGGTTTTCCTTCAGCAGCAGCCCCACGACGCTAAATCTCCAAACCAGTAGTGGTGGGCCAAGTGGCGTACAACAAAGCACGGAGGCCATTGCCGTAAATTATTACCTGAAAGCCGGTGCAAGCATTACCATTGGTGAAGGTCTTGGCGGGGGTGTGGATGAGGTTTTGGTGTATGAAAAACAAGGTGGCGGGTTCTTTCTTTCCATTAAAAATGCCCACTTGGAGTTGGGCGGGATTGCCAAAGCAACGGCCTCTATGCAATACCTGACCGATGCACGCGGTTTTGTGCTACGGGTGGCCGGAGGGGTGGAACTTGCTCCGGGACTTGGAGGAGCCTTGGCTGGGAAAATCGGGGTGCGGGATGGAAAGGTAACAATGGGACTTTTTGCAAAAGTGGACTTCCCGATTGAGATTTTCCCCGGAGTCCTAACCCTGACGAGCATTGGTGCGGGGTTCTTTATCCGACCCGAACAGGCGGATATGGAGTTGGTGATGACCCTGCCGGGGTTGCGGGAGGCCCTCTATAAACCGGATCGGGTTCCGCAGATCGAGGGCATGGATTTTACCGCCTTGTTGTTTGCACAAGTAGAGGTATTAAGGTTGGTAAAAGGACGGGCTTTATTGGCGTTTAGCTTTGGCGATGGGTTTGAAAAATTTGACTTTACGCTAAATGCCAAGGTCACTATTTTTGACCTGCCGGTTTTTCAAGCGGGCATGTATCTCAGCATCCATAAAGAGCCAAACCTTTTCCGAATTGCGGGTGAGGTAGGCGTAAAACTGGATTTTGGCTTCTTGCTTTATGCGGGTGCAGAAGTGGGCTTTAACCTCGTTTCGCAAAATGGAAAAACAAATTGGGCGATTTGGGGCAATGTAAAGGCGCGTGTTTTGTTCGTCGGGATGGAAGGAGAGTTCTTTGTAGGAGATCCGGGGTTTTTGTTCAAACTTAAAGTGGATGCCGGTCTGGCCTTGGCCATTGTTTCTACAACGGTTCATTTCGACTTTATGGTCTGGTGGCGGAGCAATGGAAGGAATATGGGGGCTTATGGAGAAATGACCGCCGGTATCGAAGTCTTGGGTGTTGAAGTGGCCAGTGTGACGGCAAAAGGTGCTTTTATCAAACGCAATAACAACACGCTCTTTTATGCGGGTGCAAAGGTTAAGGTCTTATTTGCAAAGGTTTCCATCTATCTTGCCAATTATAATGGTGACTGGGACGGCGGGCTTGGGTCGAACTCGGCCTATGAAGCCATGATCGCTGAAGCCATGCAGGATGCCGAAAATATGAAAAACGAGGCCAATGCCGCACAACAAGCCTTACAAGCCGCTATTGCCGCTGCCGCTTTTATGAGCAAAGAACAACTTACCGCTTCTGGAAAAGCATTCCTTCTCCTACGGCCAGATCAAAAGGCAAGCATTATGGGGCCGGGAAGTAATGTCTGGAATTATTCTGCAAAATATTACAGTAGAACTGGACGCAACTACCGCCCGAACGCATTCTCGGATATCTATAGCCAAGTCCTTGCGGGTGATGTGCCAGAAAAATTCTACAGCGAAGACCATTACCTAAATATGTTGCGTGCTTCCTTAGAAGCCCTGAAAACCAAAGAAGCTGCTATCTTGGCACGCTTGGAGGAAATCAAAACCATTGCCATCGAAGCTGTACGGGAATCGGAGAAGATGGAGCAGGATATGGATGCCATCCGAAATCCAATCACCTATGTCCAGATGAATTGGCAAGGTGAAATTCCCCCCTCCTTTGGGATGGATGACCAAGCGGAGGCCGCAAACCTAAATGCACTCGGCAACCTACAAACCGCAATGGAGGCCATCGAGCGCAAATACCGGCAAGCCATTGTTCAGGTCTGGCAACACATTGGCAAAACCGAAGTCAGTTTGCTGGGCGATGCCAACTGGATGAATGGGCTTGAGCGTCCGAACACACTACCCGCAATTCCTTCCTCCGGCGAGGGGGAGATCGAGGCGCAGGCCCGCCTTTTCTCGGCATCTTTAAACAATGTTTATAGCTATTTTAGCAGGCGGATTGCCCATGTCTGGACTTTGCGTAAGGAGTTTCAACAACGCTTGAATACCCTAAATAGCTTGGCGCCAGCGGCTGAAAACGAAATAACCACCACCACCGATGTTGCTTGGACAAAACGATGCTTCCCAGCGAATGCCCTTGATCCACAAAACTTTGGGCACTGTAGCAATAGTGTCAACTACGACGCAGGCGCTATGGCATCAATCCTATATCAAAATATGACGATCGGGACGAGTATCTCTTATAACGATATGGCTACCAATGCTACAACGATGAATTATGCCATTAAAAAAGCGGCAGACGACGGTAATGAAGGTGGTTTCAAGGAAAATGTTAACCGAATCCAACGCGAATTTTGGGTAGAACGTTTCCGACTGGGGCTTGAATGGCTTGTAGAGGGAACGGGGCCAGAAAGAATACAAAACGAAATTAGTTCCTTCTCCACACAACGCGAAAACTTGCTTAGCGCATGGGAGAACTTTTCCACAAAAGTGGGCGAAATCCACCGCTTAAAGTCGCAAATGGTGGTGACGCTTTATGGTATGGTGGCGGACTTCAAGACTTGGCGGACAGCGACGAACTTGCAAGGCAATGAACCACTGGAGGCGTTAAAAACTGGACTTGGACAGGCCCTTCAAGCACCTATTATTGGAAATATCAGCCTCGTGGCGCAACGAAATTCCAATCTGGGCTTGGTTAACCTGACGTGGGCAGCACATCACCCACTTGCTGTAACCGAATATGCGCTCGCGGTATCGGGGGGGATCGCCACCGTGCGTGCAAATTCTGTCGTCAATACACCGCCTACCATTGATGCGACAAAACCACTTTATGTGCAAAAAATAGTAAATATCTCTAATGTGATGGCTTCTTTCCTGCCAGAACGAACGGCCTTGAGTGTGGGCAGGAATACCGCACAGAGCTTTGAAACACCCCGTTTGTTGAAAGACGAAAAGGTACAAACCCTCACGGTGACGCTACAAGCAAGAGGCGCCGCAGGCAACGTTATCCGTAGAACAACGACATTTAATGTGGACGTGAGTGAGGAAGGCGTGGTGGTCGCAAACCCAAATGTCTTACAACTTGGGGTGAAAGTACCCACAAGTAACGGCAATCTGGTGTCTCAAGACTACTCTCCACCCACCATTAATTCGGGAAACTTGGTCATGAGAAAAGAAGGATATGTGCAAGAAATCGGCGTTTTAGATACGGAAAAGGGCGTTACGCCCATTTGGGTGAGCAAACGGAATCGTGTGGCAATAGACGTTTCTGCATCAGACCCGGAGTCCGACATCAAGTCGTTTTCGTATGCAATTGGGTCGGTATATGGCGAATCGGATATCCAGTCGTGGCAACCATTGGTCGGGAATATCGCACGCACACAAACGTCGTCTCGGATAAATGGCGAAGTTAGTGGGCTAAATTTACAAGAAGACCAAGATTATTACTTTAGTGTGGTAGCAGAAAATGGCCAAGGGTTGCAAACGGTATGGTACGCCGCAAATCCGGTTCGGTTAGACCTTTCACCACCCAAAGCACCTTCTCTTATCCAATTCGTCAATGGACAAGCGGGCGTCCAAGATGTCCCCATGCCCGATGCCGTCGTGTATCCACCCGTAGAACAGGCAGAAATTAGTAATTACCCCAAACGCGGAGACGCCCCATATCTGCCCACACATTTCCAAGTGGAAATCTTTAATCCCAAAGATGCCATCCGACGGTATGGATATGTGGTAACAGACAAGCGCGATACGTCGGGGGTGATTGCAGATGCCTTTGCGCGTCGGAACATGGAGCAATTCTGGTATCTGGATCCGCCGGTACGGTACAAAGACAGGATAGAAGGAGAAACCATGACCTTGGACATTCGGAATACCGTGCCTTATGCCGATGCCCGGTTGCTGGTATTCTCTGAGGACTTCCTTGGGCGACGTAGTGCAGCAACCATCATAAATCTGGGCAATACACCAGACCCGACGCGGCCTTTAGCACCTATTATGCGGTCTTATCGCCGGATTTCACATAATACAAGCCAAGCGCTGTTTGTCAATACCGAACCCGGATTAGACAAGGAAACAGGCATACGGACGTGCGAATATGCCCTTGGAACGGCTGCGGGATTGATAGATGTACGCGGTTGGACGAAAGTAGAATATTGCGATCGGGGAGATTTTGGGCAATCGTTTACGGTTCCGAATACCGAAACTTTGGGATTAGAACCCTATTTTGTCTCCTTCCGCGTCTCTAATGGTCAAGGCAACACGTCTGGCCTTTCGGTGGTAGGCCCGGTATTGCTCAAAGAAGACCAAACACCGCCAAATCTGGGCGAGGCTAAAGCCGTTTGGGATCCACGCAAAAATACGCTTTCCGTTTCGTTGATAGACCTGAAAGACGAAGAGTCTGGGGTTAATGGACGGTTTTCATACACCTTTTCTTACCGTAAAACCAATAACTTAGGGCTATTGTCGCAAGAAGTCTATCGCACGATTTCCCAGCATGTTTGGCTTGGTATGTTGCAACCAGAAGAGGTGGGAACAAAAGAATTTTCCATTCCGCTTTCCATTAACAAGGACTTTGTACCATTTGAGATTCATGTCACCGTAGCCAACCCGCTTGGCCTTATCCGCACCTTCACCATCGAACTTCAATAAACCTATGACCATGAAAAAACTCCTTTTCTATAGGGTTACTTTATTTTATGCAGCCACCCTTTTTCATGCGATTCCGGTATCTGCACAACTAAGGTTGGTTCCTGATGCGCAAGGAAGCAAGGTTTTTGTATGGTTAGATCATGCTCCGAGGTTAGGCGAACAGTACCATGTCTATCGTAAAATAGGAGAGGCCGCGTTCGTGAAGTTGACCGATACACCCATTACGGGCGTGACTTCTGGAGAAGCATTGGTCGCTCAACTGGGAGAGGCATTTCAACGCCTCCGTAGGCAAATGGACGAGTCGGAACCACAGGCTGTTTATTTACGATTGCGGGCGGATCGCTTTCGGGCTAAAATGTATGCGTATGCACTGCCACCACTGGGTAAGGCAATGGGACAATTGTATGTGGATGAAAACGCCCCAAGCGGGGAAGCCGTCACCTATAAAATAGAAATGGTGGATGACGCGGGCACACCCAGAGGAAGAGCGATGACGGGCACAGTGCTGGTGCGTCCAGAAATACCCGCCGCACCGCAAAACCTATCTGCCACCCACGAGGGGCTAAGCATCACTTTTCAGTGGAACTACCCCAAATCCGATGATGAAATCCGTGATCAGGTGGTACGGTTTGACCTCATGAGGCAAATGGAAAATGGAAAATTTGTGCCCATTCAAGAGAATTGGCTACTTCGCGATGCCAACCAGTCCCAACATACCTACCTCTTTACGGCGCTGAAGTCGGGAGAATCCGAACGCTATCAAGTTGTTGCGGTCAATGTGGCGGGAACCTCAAGCGCGGGAAGCAACGTCTTTAATTTGAAACTCAACGACAACAAAGCCCCAGAAGTTTTGGAGCAAGTTCGGGTTGTGGTATCGCCAAAAGGCAATGAGGCTACGGTTACTTTTCCGATGAGTACAGACGCACAATTGGCCGGATATCAGGTTTACCGCAGTCTGGAGATCGAGAAAAACTTTGTCCGCATCAATGAAAACATGCTTGGACCACTCCAAACCGTGTATAAAGACAAAACCATCCTGCCCGGTAAAACCTATTATTACCGCATTTCGGTAGTGGATGCGGCCGGAAACGAAAGCCCCCAAAGCAATGCGGTAATGGCGGAAAGTTTGGACAAAACACCACCACCACCACCAAAAAATTTAAAAGCAAGCCTTACTTCCGACCGGAAGATTAACCTCGCTTGGCAGATTCCACCCACAACCGATGACTTATTGGCCTATGTTTTGCTTCGACGGCAAGTGAAAAATCCACCCGAACTCTTCACACAACTCACCACTAGAACATTTGTCGGTGATCAATTTGTGGATGAAGGACTTGCGCAAGGACAACTGAACGAGGGGGTAACCTATGAATACGTGGTGACGGCGATGGACAAAAAGCAGAATTTTAGCGATTCTACCCGCATCCTTTTGGAAATAAAGGACATAAACCCACCAGAACCACCCTTGCAAATTTCTGTACAAAACATAGATGGGCGTTATATCTCGGTTTCTTATGGCGCTTCTATCTCGATAGATGTGGTGATGTATGAACTCTTCCGCCAAATTGGAAGCGGCCCACTACAGTCCATTTTGCGCACCCGTAGTCTGGCATTTCCATATAGAGATGAGGCGGTTGTTGTCGGAAATACATATACGTACTATGTATCCGCTTTAGATGCGGCGGGAAATGTAAGCAAGCCCACCGTATCGCAGTCAATTACACTAAAAGACAATATCCCCCCGCCTACCGTGCAAAATGTCCAATCAAAAATAGTGGCCGGAACCGTCGTACTTCGGTGGGAAAAGTTAATCACAAAGGATGTCGTGGGCTATAAAATTTACCGCACCTCTGGCCTTCCAACAGGGGTTTATCAGTTGGTAGGCGAAACAAATGCCGAAACCGTAGAATGGCGAGACGCTAAACCACCCGAAAAGGGCTATTACCACATAAAAGCTTTTGATCTAGCAGGAAATGAAGGCATGGCCTCGCAGTTTGTGCAAGGAAAGTGAGTCTGCGTGGCACATTTATCACGCACATCGTCGAGCTTTTATGCTGCTGGCGGTTAAAGTTTTTTAATCTCATTTTCTGAAAGACCTGTAATTTCAGCAATAAGGGCAATGTCTATCCCTTTCACTTTCATTCCTTTGGCTACTTCATAGTTTCTTTCAATTTTTCCTTTCACTTCGCCTTCCTCAAAAGCCGTATCCACCACATTTTTTAAATCGCGATAATATTTTAGGCTCTCTTCATAAAGCTTTCTTTCTTCTTTGGTGTATCTGGCAATTTCGGCGGCGGCAAAAAGTTTATTAAATACCTTTTCCTGTAATGCTTTGGGCCTGTCCTGCAATCTAGCTAAGTACCTAAGTACATAAAGCCATTTTTCAATTTTAGATTCTAAAATATCAATATTTTTGTCGAACTTAGGTAGTTCTATATAAATAAAAGTGAGCTTGTCATAAAAAATTTTATTCTTTTGATTTTTAAGTTGGACAGTGTGGATATAGTCTTTTTCTTTTTTATCCTCCTCAAAAATAAAATCTAAAATACCGATCGTATAAACAGCAGCCAACTTAAAATCCCATTCACTTCCTTTTATCGCTTGTTGTTGAATAGGAAAGGAAGCATAATACACACTTCTGTCCTTAAAATAATTTTGTTTGGCTCTCTGGATTTCAACAATAAATTTTTCTCCTTTCTCATTTTCACAATACAAGTCAAAAATGGCCTTTCGGTCGTATTCTGTACTTGCCAAATGTTCATTTTGTTGATAAGTTAACTCTTTTATTTTATGCTTTTCCGGCAATAATTGGTTGAGAAAATCAATTAGTAATTCTTTATTGACTTCTTCCCCAAACAGCTTTTTAAAGCCAAAATCGGTGAGGGGGTTGATGTATTTGTCTGTTAATGCCATCGTCTGATTATTTTATTACGTCAAGATACAGCTCTTGGGCTTGAGATGCAATTGGGGGCAAGTTCCGATAGCCCAGAACGGTTTGTCGTTTGGCGAATCTGCGGATTTTTAGCACAAATGTTCAATAGAAACGAGGAAGTTGAACTTTGCACACATTGAGATCGCCTCTATCTTGTGTTTTGATCTGTTGTACAAATATGACTGCGCGACCCTTAGGAAAATCCGCCGGATAATTCAGCCAACGGGCTTCAGCTACATTAAAAAGTAGAACAAACCCTTGTGATACCAGCGTTTATGCAATCCTGTGAGTTCTTGCATGACGTTCTATGGGTCATACCTGAAAACCACCTCCCTCTCAATACTAATAATTAATAGCATAAATTCAGCTTTTGGGTGGAAAAATACGGTATTAGTGCTATTCAAGAGGGCAATACATGGAGCAAGAAGAGGACTTAATCATTAGTTACGGTTCGGGAAGTCGTTTTCATGTTGGAAGGCAGTGCCTATCCAACGACTAGACAACGCATGGTGGAAAAGTGGGGTACATAAATTTTCTGGTATAGAATCGTTATTTTGATCCATAAGTTGTGTAAGTTAGCGTTATCTTATACGTAGGCCATACGCACTCGCTTTCAAACCTTAGGCCGCTGTATTTTCTAATCTTATTCCGAGGTCTGCTGCCTTTAGCAAAATGACCCTTTCAAGAAAGTCTAACCTTCTAAATTTGCTACTCCTATGCCACCACGCGCGCACGAAACGCAATTCACCTTCCGGACGGCAGCCATCCCTGAAGATCATTGGCACGTCACCCATTTTGAAGGCAAAGAAACCCTTTCGGATCTGTTCGAGTTTCGGATCAACCTTCTTTCGGATGATCACGCCATAGATTTTGCAGATGTGGTCATGCAAGCCTGCACCTTGACGATTATGCGCAATGGCGAACAGGTGACGCATCATGGCATCGTCAGTGAGTTTATTCAAGATGAATTTGTGGTAGAGCAATGTATTTACCGCGTGGTGATGGTTCCTAAGATTTGGAAGTTATCGCTTAGTAAAGGAAATCATATTTACCAAGATAAATCCGTTCGAGAAATCATAGAGGACTTGCTTCCACGGCGGTACAACTTTAGGGCTGGCGTAGATTTTGAGTTCGAGTCCCATTTTGGCCAATATCCCCGCAAAGAATATGTAGTGATGTACCAAGAAACCGAGCTGGATTTCCTGAAGCGGCTGATGGAGCATGAGGGTATTTTCTTCTATTTTGACCATGAGGGGGATACCGACAAGTGGGTCATTGCAGACGAAAGCGCCTTCTGCCCATTTGTGGCCTTAGACGATGACATTGCATATCATAGCGAAGGTGGGATGCAGGACGAATCTGGTACCGAAATTATTCGAGATTTTGTAACGCGGGGCAAAATGGTGACGGGTAAATATTATGTGGATGATTACAATTATGAAACACCCACAACCGATTTGCTCTCTCCGGGAACACAAACCATAGACCAGATGGAAGGGGTGGCGGTAGAATATGGCGCAAATATACCGGACGCGGGGGCATCAGATCAGTTGGCTCAACGAAGGGCGCAAGAAATTGCTTGTCGGCAGTTGGTTTTTTCTGGCCGAGGCGATTGTCGCGCCTTCCGTGCTGGCTATATTTTTGGAATGCGGCAGCACTTCCGAGACGACCGTAACACCAGTTATTTGCTCACCCAAGTGATGCATTATGGAGACCAACGCCACCGCCATACGGCACTTTCATCGCAGCAGGGCGAGGAATATGTGAATGAGTTCGAGAGCGTGTTGTTTAGCCTGCCTTTCCGTCCCGAACGCAAAACCCATGTTCCAAGAATGGATGGCCTTTTAACCGCCACCATGGAACACCACCAAGGCAATTATATAGATGACAAAGGCCGCTATCATGCGCGTTTGCACTTTGACCAACGATCTCAACAAGTTGCACCAAATGGGGATGCCACTTTGCCAATCCGAATGACACAGCCTTATTCTGGCTCCGGTTATGGCTTTCACTTTCCCCACCACGAGCGCACGGAGATGGTTTTTGCGTGTTTAGAAGGCGATCCTAACCGCCCAATTGCACTCGGAACCGTCCCAAACGCCAACAATACTTCTCCTGTTACTGCTCAAAACCAAAAACAGAACATTATCCGTACCCATGCCCACAACGAATTGTTGATGGACGACGCCGAGACCGCCATCCGCCTGAAAACCTCAAATAACCACGTTCTAAACATGACCGATGGCGGGGAAAAGGTGGAATTGGTCACAAAAGAGGAAAATAAATTGGTGATGCACGACAAAGACAATTACATCCGAATGGACACAACGGATAAGCACATCTTTGTGATGCACGACCAAGACAAGTTCATCCAATTACAATCCACCGGAGAAAATGTTATTCGTTTGGATGACAGACGCGAAGGCATAGCCGTACAAACGAAGTATGGTCATGAACTTAAAATGGAGGATCCGGCCAAAAAAATCCGGCTCTCTACCAAAGCTGGCCATCACCTTACCTTAGACGACCAGAACAACCTCATCGTACTGGCAGACCAAGCCCTCAACAACAAAATGGTGATCCAATCGGCTGCCAATAAAGTGGAACTTCGTTCGGTAAGTGGGGAGATTTGGCAACTTTCGGAGGCTGGAAAACACACCATTAAAACGCAAACCTTAGACGTACAAGCCACTGCAAATGCGGATATTAAATCCACCGGAGGCAAACTCACCCTAAAAGGAATGGGAAGCGGCGTAGAAATTGAAGGCTCTCCAACGATTAAACTTACGGCCAGTGGCGCTACAATAGAATTAGGCCCGACAGGAATCAAGCTCACAGCAATGGGTAATACCATCGAACTTGGCGCAATGGGCATCAAAATCTCGGCGGGCGCTATTGTGGATATTTCTGGCGCCATGATCAAACAAAACGCATAACCCATCACCCCTAAAAACCATGAAAGACATCCAAAAAATTGCCTTACCCGGCGAGCAAGCCTTGCTTATAGAAGAAACAAAAGAAGAGGCACTGCTCCAGTTTGTGGGCAAAAATGGCATTATCTCGCTCACCATTGTTGTTACGGAGGTGGGGCCAGTATTACAAGTAACTGGCGGCGACTTGTGCATCCGAACAGACCATAACTTACATTTGGAGGCCGAAGAAATCGCTTTGCATGGTCGGAAAAAAGTGACCCTTTCTTCCGATGGCGAAATGGATGTGGCCGTCGCTATGGATCTTAAAACCTCGGCCCGTCAGCAATTTCACCGCGCCGAACTCGGTAACCTATCGCTCTATGCCAACGACGATGTGGTAGTGGATGGCGAACGTATTATGATGAATTGTTAGACCCCAATCCCCATGCTTGCAGAAGCCCGAAACATTGCTGCGATGTTCTATTTGGATCACGAACTTTCCGATCTTAGGGCATCTTTTATGCAGTTTGCCCTCGAACGCGGTAAACTACCTCCACCGGAAAAGTGGGATAGGTTAGAGACGGAAATTGTGGAAGCCGTTAAAGCCCAATACTTCAACCAAGCAACCACCAATGCCCTTTTTCCGAATAAACAAATGGCGGCTAAGGAAGACTACGAAAAACGCACAACTAAGGACAGCGGTGAGGCCACCTTGTGGTACAGCCATCACTTGCTTAAAAATCTGCCCTTTCATGGCCACCCAGATTTCTTGGAACCTTGATGGAATTTTTGAACACCACCCCGTTACCGGCTGTACTCACAAAAGGCGCGCTTGGCGAACGCGAACTTCTCGCCTCAGTGACGTGCAAAATTACTTTCGGATTAGACCAAGGTTGGTTGGTTCCCGTTGCCGATGAAGAGATGTGGCCAGTATTTGAAGAACCTTTTGATTTTCAAGGGGTTACATTAAATGTTGATACTGATTATCGCCAACAAAAGACGGATCTGCTGATCTTTGGAAGGGCAAAAACGCCCAAGCAACAGTCCTTAGCCAAAATGCCGATTGGCCTTCAAAGCAGTAAACGCACATTGGTGGCACGATGGGTGTTCGGCAATCGCTTTTGGCTAAAAGATATGTTTAGTGGTCTGAAAATTTCGGAACCACGACCCTTTACCGAAATGCCCATAACCAATGAATTTGCTTTTGGAGGTACGGTCAAAATGGATGGGCAAGACGTGGGACACATGATTAATCCCGTCGGAAGAGGCTATTATTTTACAGCGGAGGATGCACTGAACAAGCCATTGCCCAACGTAGAACGCCCCGAAAGTCTCATCCAAAAATGGGAGGACAGACCAACGCCCGGTTGTCTCTATAAACCGATTGGACCACTCGAATTGGCGGCCACCGGACAGATCAAGCCCGAAGACTTGGCGGCAATCATGTTGCCAAACACGATGCAAAACGCCATTCCTGAATTGCGTTTAGACCCAAGTGACTTGGGCGAGTGGCTACGAATTATTGGGTTTGACCACAATGGCGACCAATTTTACCCCACTCCACCTTTGAATGCCGGATTTGTACGCCTAACACTGGGCGAAAAACGCAGCCGCTTTCCCCTCATCCTCCGTAGCCTCATCATTCTTGCAGATCATAAAGTGGTCATCGCAAGCTATCGCGCTGACTTTCGGTATCTGATGCAAGCCTTCACCAAACGTACCGCCGAACTCCATTGGACAGCCCAACTTCCGGTAAAACCCGTCAAACCACGCTAATATGCAACGTCTTGCCATAAAAGTCCCCAAACCAACACCCGCTTCTGCGGCCATGAAAAAGGTCATGGAAAATCCACCTCCGCCCGAAAAGCCATTGGGGAGCATTGGCGCTTTACACCTTTCTGGATTAGAAAACGGTACGCTTGCGGTCATCATCAAAAAAACCTACGATCTGTTTCCAAATGCGCTGCCGCGTGTGGCCGATGAACAAATGGCCATAGACGCCGAAGGCCAGCTATACGACCCCATTACCGAGGTTGTAGAACCCTCTTGGAAATCCCTTCCCGAAATGATTGGGCATAAAACCGGAACCGATGTCATTCTCCAAGGCTTTGCGCGTCCGCCACAACCAACAACCAACTGGAAAGTGGGGATCCGGCTGGGAAGTTATACCCATGAAGCCTTGGTTTTTGGACGTCGTGAGGTGGATGTTGTCCATAATCGCTTGGTATTTACACCACCACAACCTTTCGAGGCATTGCCTTTACGTTATGAGCTGGCCTATGGTGGTGCGGATTTGGTCTATGAGGAAACCTATCTCAAGGAGCTAAAGAAAAACATCCCAGAAGACAAATTCCGGCGTGCCATACCCGCCCTAGAACACCTATGGGGAGACAATAATTATCTACTTCGGTATCCTCGTAACCGCTTTGGGATGGCGTATGCCGTTGCCCCACATCCAAATTGGCACATCGGGCGAACGTTGCCGCATTTAGAACGCCCAGATGACAGGCTCACGCCCGAACGCCTCATTTGTAGCAATCCTGCACATTGGCAAAAACAACCCATTCCGATTGGATTTGACTATTTAGACCCCTATACCTTTCCAATAAACGCCATGATGGGTATTCCGCCACCCGGTTTTGATCCCGCTGGGCCACAACCAGAAGTAAAGCGGAATTTACTGCCTGTAGATTTCTTTAGGGGAAGTATTGCTCACACTATAGGGCCGGATATAGCTACCGTATTGCATCCCATGTTAGGACGGCAAGCCTCCCTTGGCCTATGGTTTGGTCATTTGCGTGGAAGTGAAACCCTTGAATTATTGGGCGTTGATCCTGCATACCCCGTTTTTCGCGTTGTATTACCTAATGAGTATCCTGTGGTGATACCGCTGAAGGGCCTTCAATTGCCCGAAGTGAAATCCATTCAGCTTACCAAAATCCACTTGGATTCCGAAAACCGGAAACTGATCCAAACTTGGTCGGTAAGGTATAACATGCAAACCGCGCCCCATCCAGATTGGCTAAAGGCACTTCCGGAAAATGTTCAAGTCCATTATAAACGCATTTCGTAGAATCCTATGACGGCTATCTCTACTAAACACCCAAACTTGGGCGGTTTTGCCACTGATTTACATTTAGCAACCTTGGTAAATCCACCACCAGCACCGCCCGTGATTGCACCAGTTTTTCCGTGGCTTGTTATTATTCCCCCAGTAGGTATTGGAGAAGTTCTTACAGGAAAAACCACCATCCTAAGTGTTCACACTGGAACCCTTCACAGCGACACCTTATATGGGCACGATAAAGGAATGATGGTTCCCCATGTGGCTACGTGGCCGATTCCGCCACTTGAGACCATTACTGTTATGTTAGGATCGTCAACAAAACATTTTTTACCTTCTTTTGGAATCCAAGAAAGGCCAACATGGGGAATTTTGAATGCTACCGAAGCGGTCACAAGGTCAATTTCTTTGGCAAGAGGCGAGTTGCCCCAAAATTCTTCCGGAGGTGGTAGTCCAATCGCCATTTCCGCGCCTTCAGGTGGGATAATGGTACAGCAGTGCCAAGATGCAAACGTCCCGGGCGTCAATGTTGACCCTACCGATTCTACTTCTTTTGTTCTGCCGACTGGAGTTGTTTTTTGCATGCCAACAACTCGTTTGGTTGGATTTACTTTGGGTGACTTGATAGCTGGTATAATAGGGATGATTGGTGATGCTATTGTTGCAGCGTTGACTTCGTTAATTGGGCCTCTGTTAACCAAAGTTGCTCCCATAGCAAGAATTATGGAGCAACAAGCCGGAAGGCTTGCGGCGGTCTTTCTAAGGAATTTGAGAATCACTAGAGAATTGGCTGCGAACATTTCGACCAGAATTGCGCAGGGCATATTTGGATCGTTGCTTGGTACTTCCTTAACCCTCATCCAAAACATGTATGGGGCGTTACCTGCAGAAATAAGATCAGTGACGGATCAAATTTGGTACTATGTACCTATTGTTGGTATGGCAACTTTGTTTTCACAACTTGGTGATGCAGTTGGTAATCCACCAACAACCGGAGGACGGCAACCCAATATTTGGGAATAAACCCTTCATGTTTATCTGACAAATACCTTGTTTTTTTCTTGAATAAGTGAGGCATTTTATGAGCTTGTTAAAATTAGAATCGCCCATAATTTACAATTAACGGTTTATACAACGTAAGTCCGAGCTTTTGCTCTTTGAATAAACGACATGAACACCCGTATCAATGACGGCAATTTCGACAAAACATCCCAATTTGGGCGGTTTTTCGACCGACATGCACAAGGCGACCCTGATCAATCCGCCGCCTGCACCGCCTGTTCCGGCACCTGTTTTTCCGTGGATTGTGATTATTCCACCGGGCGTTCCCGTTGGGGAACTCTTGCTGGGGAAGTTTACCATTGGAAATGTCCATACAGGAATGGTGTTTAGTGACACCTTGCATGGGCACGACAAGGGGATGCTCATTCCACACATTGCCACATGGGCGATCCCTCCTATTGAGACAATAACCGTTATGCTTGGATCTTCCACCAAGCACTTTATGCCCTCTTTTGGCGTCCAAGAGAAAGCAACCATGGGGGCAATCAACATCGGGCAATCTGGTCCCATTGCAATCTCTGCTCCTCCGGGCATGATGATGGTACAGCAATGCCAAGATGCGGCTGGTGTTGGCTTTGTTTTGCCCATTGGCACGGTTTTTTGTATGCCAACTACGCGCTTTGTTGGGTTTACTTTAGCAGATGTAGCCGCCGGATTTATTGGTATGGCTGGGGATGCACTTGCAGCGGCAATTGGATCTAAAATTGGCGACTTTCTGACGGGTTCTAAATTTTTCTCACGGGTTGCCGGAAGGGTTGCACCCGCTTTGGCCCGAAGGCTTGGTGCCTCGGAAGCGGTGGCCACTAAAGTTTTAGAAGGCGTACTTGGGGCTACACTTGGCCACATCAACAATGCCTTGCAGAACTGGACGGGAAGCCCCGATACCGCTGAGGGGAGGGCAAGGCGCCGGATGCTCACGGATGTGGGGATTATTACATCTCCGGCAGGTGTTGGCGCAGCGTTTGGTGAAATGGGCAACCAAGTAGGGAACCCGCCGCCCAATCAGGTGGGCAGACGACCCAACATTTGGGAGTAAGTGCCCCCAAAAAATTGTACTATGGCAAGAAGGCTTTGAAATGCCCTTTCAATTTTCTATTTTGCGAAAACAAATACCTTCCTCCTATCTCATTGATACCATGTTTAAGCGACTTCTTTTCTTCGCATTAGCGCCATTTCTGCTTATTTCTCAACAAGCAAATGCGCAAGGCCCCGTTCTTGAGGCCGACTCTTTGGCTTTGGTTGCACTTTACAATGCAACAGGTGGGCCAAATTGGAAAAACAATTCTGGCTGGCTCAAAGATCCCGTCTCTCAGTGGTACGGCATCAAAACATATTATAATTGGGTGGATGAAATTCAATTATCTGACAACAATTTGACAGGAACGCTTGTGGATTTTGGTAGCCATCTGTCCAAAAATATTTATGCTCTACATTATATTTCACTTTTGGATTTATCAAAAAACAACCTATCGGGCAATGTCCCAAAATCTATTATCCGAACACAAGTCTCAAACAATCCAAACAGCGGGGTAAGGAATGGTTCTTTAGGTAAAAAAAGTACCGGATTTTATCGCCTTTTGCTTAATGGCAACAACTTTACGGGGGATTTTCCGGCAGAAGTTGATCAGGTTTATGATATGTCGGTATTGGATATCTCCAGTAATAATTTCACGGGATTCTTATTCAACCCGCAACAGATGTCCATCTATTTAGAGACCGTAAACCTTTCCAATAATCAATTTGACTTTGCGGATTTTGAGCCAAATGCGGGCTTCTTTAACCAGAATGCAGCCAAGTTTGTAATTGCTCCTCAAAAAAGTATTGGGATAAACCGCACACAAGTTGCCAATTATGGTACGAACGTTAGTTTAGGATATGGCTCCGTAAATGGCCAGTACAATTTATTCACTTGGTATAAAAACAATACCACGCTTCCCAACTCCAACCAGAATCCGTTGCTTCTAAACGCCGTTACCGAGGCCGCTGCTGGTCAGTATCGGTACACCATTACAAATACCCAAGTTACGGGGCTTACACTTGGTTCTGCGACCATTAACTTGTTGATCCGCACACTCATCAACCAAGCAGATTCTCTTGCGTTGGTAAATTTGTACAATAGTACGGGTGGTCAAAGCTGGCTACGCAAAAGTAATTGGCTTACCGGACGTGTGAAGGATTGGGAGGGCGTGACGGTCAATGGAGACCGTGTTACGGGCTTGGCCCTGTCCAGTAATAACCTAAATGGCAGTATTCCGGCTTCCTTCGCAAATTTGAGTGCACTTCAATTTGTCAATTTCGCAAACAACAACCTGTCAACTGGGGCGGCAAATTTGCCCGCTACCATGATCTCGGTACAACTACAGAATAACCAATTATCAGACCTTGCAAACTTTAGCAATTTCAGGAGTTTACAAACTTTAAACGTCTCGAACAACAACTTGACATTCGAGGATTTTGAACCCTTTGCCGCATGGCTGGTTGGCAAAACCTTTCCCATTATTTCGCCACAAAACCTATTTGGAACGGCTGAAAACCGCACCATAGAAGTGGGGCAAAGTGCGTCTTTCACGGAAGTGGTTGGCGGGGCGAATAACCGTTATCAGTGGCGAAGAGGACAAAATAACGTGCAAGGTGCAATTACCAATACCTTGAGTTTTAGCAATGCCCAACTTAATGACAGTGGTTCCTATTATTTGGAAGTGACCAATACTGCGGTAACGGGTCTTACGCTTCGGAGCCGAGACAAGGTTTTGGTGGTGAATGATCCCTTTATTGACCTTGAGCTGAGCAAAACGGTTGACAATGCAAATCCATTGGCAGGAAACAATCTTGTATATACGATAACGGTTCGTAATACGGGAAATGCCGCTGCAACTGGTGTTACGGTGCGCGATCTGTTGCCATCGGGCGTCAGTTTTGTTTCTGCAAGCCCGACGGGCGTCTTTGCCAATAACCTCTGGACGGTAGGAAGCGTTGCTCCACAAGGAAGCTCGACACTTCGGATAACTGCCCGTGCCCTGCAAAGTCACCGGAATTGTGCCGAAGTTGCTACGGCAGCTCAATTAGACCGAGATTCAACCCCAAATAACTTTAACAATGGTGCCACAAACGAGGATGATGACATGTGTGTGGAGGTGACGGTTATACCAAGGATTGATCTGGAAGTCTCTCAAACAGCCAACCCCACTTCGGGAATCCAAGGCACAACATCCGCTCTCCGCATTATCGTGGTGAACAAAGGACCAAGCCCCGCCACCAATGTGGAACTAAGCCATACAAAGTCCGCGAACCTCACGTTTCTTTCTGGAAGTCCCAATAAAGGCACGTTTAATACACAAACTGGCCAATGGACGATCGGTGAACTTTTAGAGTCGGAATCGGTGCAACTTACCATAACCGCACTTTTGGGCGAACCCGGACTTGCCTCCAACGTTGCACAAGTGTCTAAAGCAACCGAATTGGATGTGGATTCCACGCCGGGCAACAATGTACAGTCGGAGGACGATTTGAGCCGCATACAGATCAACATTACACGCGATACAGCACCGGTCATTGTTTCTGTCACGAATTTTGCCACTCCGCAGCCTATTACCCAGCCTATTGTCATTCGGGTTCAGGCACAAGATGATGTAGGGGTTGCTGGAGCAGTATTGCAATTTAGGCGAGGGGGCGAGGTGGGTTTCACAAGCGTAACGATGACAAAAGAGGGCGCCGAAAACAATCCAGTCACGTTTGTTGCCACCATCCCCGCAACCGCAGTAGGCATCCAAGGAGTGGAGTATTTTGCGACGGTTCGGGATACAAAAGACCAAAACGTTATCAGTGGCCGTCGGGCGATTCAAGTCGTAATTCCAAGCGGGAACGTAAGTTTTAAATCCAACCTCTTGGCCAATGGAAGCGATCCCGCCCAATATAACTTTATCGCAACGCCCCATTCACTTAAGGAAACCAATATCCGCGCATTGCTTGAGCCTGTTTTGGGGGCATACAATCCGGTACGTTGGCGTCTATTTGGTCAAAACCCCAACAACGAAGAACTCGTCGAACTCTCGGAGGCGGCATTGGAATTTACGGCGGGGGCAGCCTTCTGGTTGATCTTCCGTGATCCCTTGCCCCAAGACCTTTTGCTGGGAGAAGCAACCTCCGTTCCATTAAACAAAGTATTTAAACGCAAACTTGCACCCGGTTGGAATATGGTAGGCTCACCTTTTGCGTTTGATCTACCACGCGCCAACATCAGTGCGAAGTCTGGCCAAAATCTTCAGATAGAGACCTTTTCTCCAGCCGATTTGGACGAAGATGGAACACCTGAACCCAACTGGCTATCAGCAGACGTCTTCTCACCTTTTAAGGGTTACATTGTGGCAAACAATTTGTCGGGCAATCAAAACGACAGTTTGTTTGTAGATCCTTTTAGGCGCATCGTGACCAAAACAGAGGTGCTTGCCCAAGTTCAACCCGACTGGTCTATCCGTTTTAAAGCAAAAGTCGGTAACCGTAGCGCCAACGAAGCCACCTTGGGGATTCATCAAGCGGCCAGTCCGCAATGGGATGAATTGGACAAAGCCGCACCACCAATCTTAGGGCCTTACCTTGAAGTGGCTTTCGAACATATGGATTGGGACAGGCCGATTAAACGCTACAAAACCGATATCCGCCCGTTACAACAAGAGGAAGAATGGGAAATGAGTGTCCGTACCTCCGAAAAAGGATTGGTTCAGATTTCCAGTTTATTACCAGAGACGCTTCCGGAAAACTTGGGCGTCTGGGCCATTGACCCTGTGACTAAAACGGTTCAGGACTTGCGCAAGAAGCCTTTCTTTACGTTTGTATCACAGCAAGAAAACAGCGTCAGGAAATTTAAAATCCGTGTGGGCACACAAGCACCCTCGGTAGAAATTCCGCAGCAAAGTGGATTGTCTTCCGGCTACCCAAACCCCTTTAGCCTCCAAACTACGTTGCCCCTCCAGTTGGCCGAGGAAGCCACCGTCCATGCCGAGGTTTTTGATCTTTTGGGCCGCCGGGTGAATGTCCTGAAAAAGCAGGAGGTATTTGATGCGGGTTTTCATACATTGGTCTGGGATGGTAAAACAACTCACGGTACGTTTGCATCCAATGGTATCTACTTGGTTCGGGTGAACATCAACAGCCAGACGTATGTTCAACGGGTCACCAAGTCTGAATAAGTATTGCCGATCAGTTCCCTTGCACAAAAGCCTCGTCCACCAAAGACGAGGCTTTTGTGTTGGCTGGAGGCTTCTATTTATGGTAAGACGCTTCCCACCTTACGTGCTAATACCAATTAGGAATTATGCACAAGCTTTATCCATCAACGTTTTCACCCCCTTTGGGTGTTGAAAGGTTGAAAACGAGTAACCTATAAACAGTAATTTTCCCTAATTGGTATTATATCGTGCAACCTCCCATTCCCCCACGCTTACTACATCCACCAACGTAGGTAAACCGCCACACATAAAAATTTGTAAGCGGCATCCGAAAATCCTAACTTATTGGATCAATAAATGAGATGTTATGAAGCGCTTATTTGTCCGTATTTCCTTTTTTCCCATTGCTCTTTTAGTTTTGGGAATATTTTTTATGATTTCGGCCTGTCAGAACGGCTCCGAAACCTCCAATCCAGCGGAACCCAACCCGTTCAAAAATCTAAAAGCTTCTTTTGTGGGTGACGAAGCCTGCGCCACGTGTCATGAAGATTTGGTCGCACGCTACGAGTCGCACGGCATGGCCAACTCTTTCTACACGCTTACCGAAGCCAATACGGTAGAAAATTTTGATACGGCTCCCATCTACCATGCGGCCACCGGATTTTATTACCGCCCCTTCCGCGAGGGCAATCAGTTTTTTCAAGAAGAGTACCGTTTGGAAAATGGCGAAAAAACGACCTCGCTCATCCGGCAAATGAACTATGTTGTGGGTAGCGGGACTGCCGCACGGACCTACATCACCGTTGAAAATGGGCGCCACTACGAACTGCCGCTAACGTGGTACACCCAAGAAAAAAAATGGTCTTTTAGTCCGGGATACAAAGAAAAAAACGCACGATTCAACCGCGAAATTCCAGAGCGGTGCATGGCCTGCCACAATTCCTATCCAGAACCTGTCCCGTTTGTCGAGGGGAAATACACCAAAATGCCGGAAGGCATCAGTTGCGAGCGCTGTCATGGGCCGGGGTCTTTGCATGTGGATGAGCGCACCTCCGATCCAGATTTTAAAGGGACAGATTATACCATTGTCAATCCTAAACACCTTTCTTTGGATCGGCGTTTGGATGTTTGTCAACAATGCCATTTACACGGCCCCGTTTCTTTGCTGCGTGAAGGTGTAAAAGCCTTTGATTTCCGCCCTTCCATGACGTTGTCAAGCCATGTTTCGGTGTTTAAGGTGGCTAATGCCGATGCAAATGGGCGAATCTCGGTGGTGTCTCATGCCGATAGGATGAAGGAAAGTGCTTGTTTTACAGGCTCCTTAAGCGCCCAAAAACCCATGGATTGTACCACGTGCCATGATCCACATGAGGGCTTCCGAGAAAAGGGTGTCGAATATTTTAACCAAAAATGCCTCTCTTGCCATCCGGTTGCAGGATTACCGGCAAAAGTGGCTACGACCGAAAAAGCCAATCACCAAACGACCTCCAATTGCATCTCTTGTCATATGCCCAAAACCCAAACGGCAGATGCGCCCCACTCCTCTTTTACCGATCATAAGGTGCGCGTGGTTCGATCGGGCAAGGTGCGATATGACGAAACGTTGGCAGGTGGCAATATTGAACTGAAATCACATTTTCCAGACAAATCTCCGGAGGCTGAACTTTATGTGGGAATGGCTTACATGGTTTATGGCCGCAGAATGGATCGGGAAGACCTGCTCCAAAAAGGCATAGACTTGCTGCGTGAGAAACTCCCCAATTTTCCCAAAATGGGAGAAGCCATGTTTTCGTTGGGCTATGCGCTGTTTCTACAAGGAAATTTTGACGAGGCCATTCAATGGATGGAAAAAGCAAATGCACAGAATAGCGGGGTTCCAGAGCGGCTGAATGGTCTTGCACAAGCCTACGAAGCGGCTGGACGACCGGCGCATGACGCGGAAAAATTATACCGTAAAGCGCTGGAAATTCAACCCGCTTTGGCCAATATCCGTACCAATCTGGGACGGCTCTTAGAAACACAAGGACGACTCTCGGAAGCTATTGAGGCGTATAAAGCCGCTGTTGCTGAAGACCCTTGGCAAACGGAGGCCAATTACAACCTTGGAACCCTGTATTTTAAGCAAAACAACGCTTCTGAAGCAGAAAAATATCTTTCCCAAGCAGTACGCCTAAATCCAGACCATATAAACGGTTTGGGAAACCTTGGCGTCCTTCTGGCAAAAAGAGGTGAACTGAAAAATGCGGAGCGGATGTTCAGGCGTACAACACAACTTAACCCCAATAATGCGGCCATGCTGAACAATCTGGCCTCGCTCTATATTCAAACGAACCGCTTTGCCGATGCCCAATCTTTGTTGGAACGTTCTGCACAGTTGGTTCCAAACAATGCTACAACTATGGGGACGTTAGCCGCTGTTTATTATCAACTTGGGAAAAAAGCAGAAGCCATAAATATGGCAAAAAGAACCCTTGTGTTAGAACCAAGCAATGGAATGGCACTACAGGTTTTGCAGGCTCCTTAGGCCCTTTGATGTTTTCTGCGGATGTCGTCCATGATCATGTCTGCATGAATCCGGCTGTTCTCGATAAACCAGATATTGGTTCGTAGCCCTCCACACACAACGCCTGCTAAGTACACACCCTCGCGGTTGGTTTCCATCGTATCTCGGTGGTGAATGGGTGTTTGCCATTCATCTGCCTCAAAGGCCAAGCCAAAACGCTGCAACATCCCGAAATCGGGGCGATAACCCGTCATCGCAAAAACCCAGTCGTTTTCTAAAACCACCAAACCCTCTTGCGTGTGTATGGAAATGTGCTCTTTTGTAATCTCTCGAATGCTTGAATTAAAATAAGCTTTTATACTCCCATCCTGAATTCTATTCTCCAAATCGGGCTTTATCCAATACTTCACCTTGTCCGAAATCTCATTTCCCCGAACAATCAGGGATACGGTTGCGCCGTGTCGGTAGAGGTCTAATGCCGCTTTTGCCGCCGAGTTTTTGGCCCCAATAACCGCAACTTTTTGGTAGGCATAGGCAAAAGGCTCCTTGTAATAATGAATCACTTTTGGTAAATCACTGCCTTTTGCGTGCAAAGGATTGGGACAATCAAAAAAACCGGTAGCTATCACCACGTTTTTGGCGTTATAATGCCCTTTTTCGGTTTGCACACCAAAATTTCCTGCCTCCCCATGAATGTCCGTGACACGCTCATAAAGACGGATATTTAATTCCTCTACCCTTGCCACATGACGGTAATACTCCAAAGCCTCCGACCGGACAGGCTTGTAATGCCGTGTCGTAAAGGGAATGCCTCCAATTTCCAATAATTCTGGGGTGGAAAAAAATTCCAAATCGGTGGGATATCCCACAAAGGAATTAATCAAAGCCCCTTTTTCTAAGATCAAATGTGAAAGTCCGGCACGACTTGCCGCAATTCCACAAGCAAGCCCAAGTGGACCAGCCCCAATAATTATTATATCGTACATCTTGAGTTGACGATTAATTGTTTTTAGCATTCTCCGGCCTCATCCGCTGCTCATGGAAAAACGCCTTGAGCATTTGCGCCGAGATATCTGCCTCGACCCCAGAGATAACCTCCATCTGGTGATTGAACTTTCTATCTTGTACCAAGTTGTGAAGCGTTCCACAACACCCTGCTTTTTCATCGAAAGCGCCAAAAACCAAGCGTGAAAGCCTTGCCATCACCAATGCACCGGCGCACATCGGGCATGGCTCCAGCGTGACGTACAGCGAACAGCCTTGCAACCATTTTTGTCCCAATGTTTCGCAAGCAGCCGTAATCGCCAGTATTTCGGCATGTGCAGTTGGGTCTTGCAGGTGTTCTACTTGATTGTGCCCACGCCCAATAATCATCCCTTCCTTTACCACAATCGCACCAACCGGCACTTCACCGGATTGCGCCGCACGTTCGGCTTCCTTTAAGGCATATTTCATCCAGCGCTTATCGGTATGTAATAGGCTTTCTAAAGACATAATCGCTCTTTTTTTAGGAAGATACGATGGAACAAGGCAAAAGAGGTAGGTCTTGACACGAAATGAAAATGGCGATTGGGTTTGTTTTTTTGACCAAGAAAGGGCTATAAACAAAAAAAGCTGCAATTTAATTAAAATTACAGCTTAACTTGGCGCGCTCGAGAGGATTTGAACCCCTAACCTTCTGATCCGTAGTCAGATGCTCTATCCAGTTGAGCTACGAGCGCTTTTGTACTTAGGATGGATAAGATAAGGCTTTTGTCGTGCCAATGCAAAGGTTTTTTTGTATCTTACAAGGTTTCACCATCGTTTCACGGAATAGCCATGATGCGCTCCCCTCAAAGCCACAGCAAAAGTGCTTTAACGGAAAACCTCGTAGAGGAAATTAAATACAAAATCGCGATTGGGGTATTGAAAGTAAACGACCCGATGCCCTCTACACGAAATTTGGGCGACCGCTTGGGCGTCTCCTTTCATACCGTTCGGAAGGCTTATCAGGAATTAGAACGGCAAGGGTATTTGGCAGTTTCTGGGAGCCGCCATTATCGGGTGGTCTCGCGTGACCAAGCGGGCAAAACGGAAAGGATGGAGGCTGGAGCCGCTATAGTACAAGATGCGCTTCGGCGGTTGGTGGGTTTAGGTTTAGAGGACGAAGAGGTGCGCTACCTGTTTGAAGAACAAATTGATGAGGTGTTCAAACCCCAAAAATGGCGGTTTGCTTTTGCTGCTGCTTATCCCGAATTGGTTGAAGGCGGCGTTCAACAATTACACGACCTCCTCCATGAGCCTATCGAAGGCGTAACGTTTGATTTTCTTCGCTCTGTTCGAGAAGCAGATCTGTTAATTACCCCATTTATGAACATTCGTGCTGTTCAGGAGCGCTTACCAAAAACCGAAATTCAAGGTGTCTTTTTGTCTATCGCACCAGAAGTCCTTCAGATGGTGGCCGAGGTACTCCCGAACGAAACCATTGTTTTGGTGGCACGAGATTCCGAAACCATACCATATCTAATCGCCGCTCTCAAAGTAGAAACAGGTTTCGCCGGACAACTCTTTGGAATCACCTTGGATGGAGTCGCCGCAGCAGAAAAGTCATTATTGGAGACCGCTCAGGTGGTTTTGTTTACACCAGCCTGCAAACGACGCTTAGTCCACCTGCTCTCAAAAAAGCGACATGCAATGGTACACCAACAAATTAGCCGAGAATCTTGCGCATTTTTGTTGCAAAAAATTCCTCGGCAGGCCTCATAATTGATAAAAGCAGATTGACATTGATAAAAGCAGATTGACATTGATAAAAGCAGATTGACATTGATAAAAGCAGATTGGCGTTTTGCCGTTATTAAAAGAGAAACGCAAGCGTAAACAGCGAGCAGGACAAACAGCGAACAACCTTTTTCATTTCCTTCTTTGAAGTTTGGACGAATGAGCTTAACTTCCCATATTCATTCACCCTTAGACCCTCCTCCCCATGAAAAGACGAACGTTCCTAAGTGCAATCGGAACCGTAGGCGTTGCGTCCGCATATTCGCCTGAAGCCTTTGCCGAGACTTTACAATCCTTGAGCCAGCGTACCGGAACCGCGCAAGCGTTGGCAGGAGACGAGTCGTATTGGCTTGAGGTACAACAAGCCTATACCGTAAATCGGACAATGGTAAACTTAAACAATGGCGGGGTTTCGCCAGCGCCCCAGATTGTGCAACAAGCGATGAAGCGGTACTTAGACGTCTCGAACGAGTCAACGGCCTATACGATGTGGCGTTGGTTAGAGCCGCAGCGGGAGTCTGTCCGTCAGCAATTGGGACGGCTTTTCCAGTGTGATCCAGAGGAATTGGCGGTGGTTCGTAATGCCTCCGAAGGGTTACAAATTGCACAATGTGGCTTTGACCTCGAGGCGGGGGACGAAATCTTGACCACCACGCAAGATTATCCGCGTATGATTACCACTTATCAACAGCGGGAGCGGCGAGATGGCGTAAAGTTGGTTCAAATCCAAATTCCAGTCCCAGCCGAGGACGATAACGAGGTGGTGCGTCGTTTTGAGCAAGGCATCACTTCACGCACCAAAATCATCCACATTAGCCATATGATTAACCTAACAGGGCAGATTTTGCCGGTTAAGAAAGTGGTGCAAATGGCACGTCAGCGGGGGATTCCGGTCATTGTAGATGGCGCACACTCATTTGCGCATTTCCCTTTTATACAAGCGGATTTGGACTGCGACTACTTTGCCACGAGCTTGCATAAATGGCTTTGTGCCCCGCATGGTACGGGCATGATGTACGTCAGAAAAGACAAAATCAAAGACCTTTGGCCCTTACAAGCTGCACCAGCCTCGATGGATGAAAACATTCGGAAATACGAGGAAATCGGGACGCATCCAGCTGCCAATATCTTGGCCATTTCGGAAGCCATCATGTTCCATAATGGAATTGGGGCAGCGCGTAAAGCGGCACGCTTGGTGTACCTTCGCGAGCATTGGATGAAGCAATTGGAAAACTCGGATCGCGTGAAATTCCATACCAGTCGTAAGCCCGGTCTGGCCTGTGGCTTGGCCAATGTGCAAATTCTGGGCGTGGACTCGGCACAGCTTAGCGACTATTTGCTCAATAAATACAATATCTTAACGGTTGCAATTAAACATCCGGAGTTCGAGGGAATCCGCATAACGCCACAAGTTTATACCACCATTGAGGAATTAGACCGCTTTGCAGATGCCATGAATTTGGTGCTGAAAAATGGACTTCCAAAAACCTAACATCATGAGGAACTGGCTATTCTTGGTTTTGTGTACCCTTTCAGCGTGTTCCGTTCCACCAAATGGGGTTCGGAAAATTGTTGCAACCGACCAAGCGCCAAAAGCCATTGGTCCGTATAGCCAAGCCGTAAAAGTGGGCGATATGGTCTGGCTGGCTGGGCAAATAGGACTTACACCGGATGGACATTTGGTTCCGGGTGGCATTGAGGCGGAAACCAAACAAGCCATGGAAAACATCTCGGCAGTTCTACGCACGGCAGGGATGAACCTCTCGCAAGTGGTACAAGTGAATGTTTTTTTGACCGATTTGGCCGAGTTCCAGAAGTTCAATTCCGTATATGGAACGTATTTCCCAACCGATCCACCGGCTCGTTCTACGGTACAGGTGGCCGCTTTGCCCCGAAATGCGCGGGTGCAAATTGCGGTAACGGCATTCATTCACGTCTCTAAAAAATAAAAACGATGGCAAAACCTGATTTGGTAGGATTGGTGGTGCAAGACATGGCCAAAGCCCTCAAGTTTTATCGCTTGCTTGGTCTCGATATTCCTTCGGAAATGGATACCAAAGACCATGTTGAGTTCCGAACAGAGGCCGGTTTTCGGTTGGCATGGGATACGGTTGATTTGGTAAAACGTTTTCATACGGATTGGAAGCCCGCAACCGGACATCGAATGGGACTGGCTTTTTTATGCGAAGACTCCGAAGAGGTAGATCGCTTGTACCAGCGGGTGATTGCGGCGGGGTATAATAGTATTAAGCCACCTTGGGCGGCTTTTTGGGGACAACGCTATGCTGTTGTAGAAGATGCAGACGGTAATTTGGTGGATTTATTTGCGTGGATGAGCACACCAGAGCCGTAAGGGGAGGTGACTAAGTGATTGAAAATTAAAAACTTAAATTAATAACCAATCACCAAGAATCTATAACCAAGTACAAGTTTATTTTCTGGTCTTGAATGCAAGAAAAAAAGACAACCTCGGTAGGGAGATTGTCTTTGACATCAAGGGGTGAGCATACTTGTTTTTAAGCACTTGAAGCAAATTAGGCGTTTTTTTGTATTGGTTAAGTGTTTGAAATAAGTGACCTTAACGAAATGAAAAATACCAAGGATGGGTCACAAATTGATTAACCAAACTGTTTTTGACTTGCCTTAGTTAATGATGGGGTTCATGTTTAGGACAACACCGCGATCACCATCCAGAAATTCGTATCTAAGAGTTAGGCGAAAGGTTGAACTTCCCTCAGGTTTCGTGAAAGCGCCATTTCCCTTAATTCGAATGCCGTCCACAGTTTCGTCTGTATTAAACAGTCCAACCAAGCCCAATTGCGCTTCAAAATCGGCGCGGTAAGTACGTCCGCCATTGGTGAAGTTTGGAATTACGACCCTGATTCTTTGGTTTGAAACGCGGGTTACTTGGACGTTAAAACGGTGGTCGCGTCGGACTGGCGTAGGAATTGCTGGATCTATGGTTTCGGAATAGATGACACCAGAATAATTGCCCACAAATTGCTCTGCCCATTCTTTATTTCGGTAGTCTTCACGAACTTGGTTCCAGTAGGCTTCATTTTGAGCGGCGCTACATCCAGAAAGAAAAACAATGGCCAAGAGCCAAACAGGATTAAGTGTTAAGAGGTGTTTAATGATGTTTTTCATGGCTTATGATAGGTTGAATTATGAAATGTTTGTATGAGAAGGTGCTTTGTTTTATGTACCGAAAAAAAGGCCAAGAAGGGATCATGAAGCCGGAGGCGAATACCATTTGAGGTGGTGTTTAATTATTTGTTCAATCTTTTAAAACTTTTGGGTTCGTCTTTTCTCTAAAAACGTGTATCTTGGGTTGCCCAATCAAGTATCAGTCAAATTACGCATGATGTCTCGTTTTCTTTTCAGCATGGCCGTTGCGGGTCTATGCTCGGTTTTTGTCTTTTCACAACCCACAGGATTTACCTTCGATGCGGATCTGTCTATTCAGGTGTCAAAGGCCATCGAGACATACATGCAACAGAAAAAAGTGCCGGGCTTGACGGTGGCGGTCTCCATCAAAAATCAAGTGGTTTGGACACGCGGATTTGGGTATTCGGATTTGGCGACCAAAGAACCGATGCGCCCTAATACGTTGATGCGCATTGCTAGTATCTCTAAACCCATTACGACGACGGCTATAGGGGTTTTGGTGGAATCTGGAGACGTGGATTTGCAGGCGCCCGTTCAGAAGTATGCCCATACCTTTCCAGAAAAGAAATACCCCATTTCGGTACTACAAGTAGGCCAGAATTTGGCGGGTATTCGTACCTATCGAGAAGCAGAGTATTACAGTAAACGCTATTTCAGGAATGTAACGGACGCCTTGGAAATCTTTAAAAATGATAGCCTTATGGCCAAGCCGGGTACAAAATACCTGTACTCTACATATGGGTTTACGTTATTGGGAGCCGTGATTGAAGGTGCAAGTGGGCAGGACTATCGCTCCTTTATCCGCCAACGGGTATTTGACCCGCTCATGATGTACAATACCTATCCAGAAGACCGCGCACGGTTTCGGATGGGGACAGCCAAATTTTATTCGCTCCAGAAAGGGAAAGTCCGAGAAGCACCTTGGGTGGACAATAGCAATAAGTGGGCCGGTGGCGGATTTCTCTCCACCGCAGAAGATGTGGCGCGGTTTGGCGGTGGCCTATTGGCGGAAAAGTTGTTGAAACGAAAAACCTTGGAGCAGTTTTTTACGTCGGGCAAAACGGAAAATGGCAAGGAGACGGGTTATGGTTTTGGATGGGGTGCAGAGGTTGTCGAAGGGAAGCGTTACATAGGGCATTCCGGCTCTCCTGTAGGTGGAAGTGCCATTCTGGTGCTGCGTCCGGAGAAACAATTGGTGATTGCTATGGTTTGTAACCTCCAAAACACCTCCTTAAAAGAATTGGCTTACAATGTCTTGAAGATGTTTGAAAAAAAGATGAAGTAGTTGGTGTGTAGGTTTGTGTTCAATAGAGATCAAGGTTTTCTCTATACACGCAGGCGCTTTCCATAAATTGTGTTTTCCTTAATATTCGGGTTCATGTTCAAAGAAATTCTAAAACTCATTGAGAAGAAAAAGCGGTTTGTAATCACTTCGCATGTTCGGCCAGATGGCGATGCTATCGGCTCGGCTGCTGCACTTGGTGCTTATTTAAACCGTCTCGGTAAGCAGGCTGATGTGATTCTGAGCGATCCCCCGCCGCCCAATTTGTTTTGGCTTGCCAATCAGTTGCAGGTACAAACGTTTGATGGTGGGATTGAGCAGCGCTCCAAAATAGCATTTGCGGATGTGATTTTTGTGGTTGATGTGAATACGTTAGACCGCGTTGGTGCTTTAGCACGGCCTATTAAAGAAAGCAATGCCACCAAAGTATTGATTGACCATCATTTGGATCCTGAAAACTGGTTCGATCATAAAGCGGTTAATGTACGTGCTACCTCTACGGGCGAATTAATTTACCAACTGATTCACGGCCATCGTCCTGATCAAATCAATCATGACATTGCGACGGCGCTCTACACGGCCATTATGACGGATACGGGTTCTTTCCGCTTTGACTCGGTGGTGGCCGATACCCATAGAATAACCGCCGACCTCATCGAACGGGGGGAACTGTTCCCATCCGAAATTCATCTTAAGGTTTTTGACAACAAGGCTGCTGCTGCATTACGCCTCTTAGGTATGTCTTTGGAAACATTGACCTTAGCCTATGACGATCAGGTAGGGTATATGTCTGTGACGCAAGAGATGATCCGTAAAACAGGTTGCCATACCAGCGAAACAGAGGGTTTTGTGAATATGATTCTTTCCATTGGCTCGGTAAAAGTGGGCGTCATGTTTTTAGAAATTGAGAAAGGGGTTAAGATGAGTTTTAGGTCTAAGGGCGAATGGGCGGTGAATAAGTGGGCCAGTCGGTTTGGGGGTGGTGGCCATCGGAATGCTTCTGGGGCATTTGTAAAAGATGGTATTTTGGAAGTGGTACAAAGACAGGTGCATCAATTAGCGCCAGAATCCATTCCACAATGGCCAAAGGATTTATAAGGCCAACCAAAGGGGAAAGATAAAGAGCTGTTATTTAGATAGTTTTAAAATGTTTAAGGCTCCTTTTCCAACCAAGACAAAAATGATGGCGCCAATGAGTAGATCGGGCAATTTATGGCCTGTCCAAAACACCAAGGCGCTTCCGAGCATCACACCGAAATTTACAAGGATGTCGTTTGAGGTGAAAATCAAACTGGCTTGTATGTGAACTTCGGTGTTTTTACTTTTTTGAAGGAGGTATAGACTAAGGCCATTACCGATAAGGGCGAGCACCGAAACGACGAGCATGGTTTCAAAATTTGGAATCGTTTCTGCTCCAAAATACCTTCTGATAACTTCTATGAAACCAAGAAGGGCAAGAGAAGCTTGTAAATAGCCCGCTATTTTGGCAATGTTTTTTTTGCGACCTACCGTTCCTCCTATGGCGATGAGTGCCAAGCCATACACAAAAACATCCGCCAGCATATCTAATCCATCCCCCAGTAAACCCATAGAGTGGCTGATCCATCCAGTGATGCTCTCTAATGCAAAAAAGAAAAGGTTTATCGCTAAAACTTGCCATAAAAGTTTTCTTTCTACAGTTGTGTTGTTATGGGGTTGTGGCTCGGTACAAGGGACACTTTCAAGAACACTCGTTCCTAAATTCAAGGCCATAAGTGCTTGATAAATAGGTTCATACGCATCCTTGTGTACCACAAAAAGTGTTCGTTGTAAGAGGTCGAAATCCAACCGCACGATGTTTTGAAAGGCTGCAAGTTTCATCCGAATCAACTGCTCTTCGGACGGACAATCCATTTTTGTGACCTTAAAAGTGGTTTGGTACATGTCGCTTGGGCGTCAAAATTTGTGGATAGCATAAGTCTATATCCATAAACCTTTTTCCATGGCCAGAAAAAAGAGGACACAAATGAGCCAGCCTAAAAAGGCATACCTCATGCCCGGATCTGCGAAAAGGGTTACTTCGGGGGTTTCCCCCAAGCCTTTTTCGGTCAGGTATTGGTAACGGAAAAGGCTATACACCACAAACGGGATGGTGGTGAGCATGTACGAAGAAGTGGTGGCCTCTATAGTCCAGAGGGCATATGCCATCAATGCGGCTGCTGAGACGATAGACTCCATGCGGTGCAGCCAATCTAAGGAGTAGTGCGCCAGAACCTTACGGGTATTGGCCTCGGAGCCAAGGGACAATAGCTCGGCTTTCCGTTTTTCTATGCCCAAAAACAAGGACAGCAAACCGAGGCAAAGTACAAACCATTTTGAAACAGGAACATTCATGGCAACTGCACCAGCCAATGCACGTAGCACAAATCCAAACGCAAGTGTAAGCAAATCTAAGATGGGTTCTTGTTTTAGATGCAAATTATAGGCCACTTGAATGACCATGTAGCCACCAATCAGCAGTTGGGCGGGTACGGGTAAGAAGTATGCTAAGCTTATTCCAAGAATCCCTGTAGTGCCTGCCAAAAACTTGGCTTGTTGACGAGAGACTGCACCAGAAGCAATGGGTCTGTTCTTCTTGGTCGGGTGGCGTTGATCGCGGGGGGCGTCTTTTAGGTCGTTGATGACATAGAATGTACTTGCTATCAAAGAAAATACCAAAAAAACCAAGCTTCCCTGCCGCACCGTTTCTATCGTGAACTGGAGAGCAAATAAAGGAGCCGACCAAACAACAATGTTTTTGATCCAATGATAGGGTCTAAGCACCCGGAAAAGAGGGGGAAGTTTTTGGGTCATTTACAAAATTAGGGCTGTATAATATTGAGGCCGTCTCTATCTTGTAGTACAGTTGTGTTGTTCAAGAATGGCAGGGCGGCTCTTAGAAAAATCCGCCTAATAGCGCAACCCGCTATTTAAATAGCGCAACCCCTACGGGGCTTTGCCGTGCATTTGGAAACGGATTTCTACTAAGATGTCGCCCCTACCGGGCTGTGCGTTTTGTAAAGTAGAACAAATCCTTTAAAAATCGTAATTTACGCAATTCCGTGAGTTCTTCCATCATTCTCGAATGGCAGGGCGGCTCTTAGAAAAATCCGCCGGAGCAAGGATGGCTTCGACTTGGCTCAGCCACCAAAGCCCGATGAATAAGGGCGAATTGCCTTGTCGGGGAGGATGAGCGTAGAGACGCGGGATCGTGCGTCTCTACAATTCGTCCCATCGGGCATCCGCAGCATAGGCGAAGAGCTTTTTCTTCAGGCCGGGACAGGATTCGGCTTAGCTCAGCCGAATTGCTTCTTTTGGCCGTACAAAAGAAGGCCGCCGACAGGCTTGTCTGCGCTCACTTGGCAGCCTTCGATTTGATTAACCCAAAATACCTATTAAATGGTTACAAGTTAAAGGCTGTCTCAAGAATGGAGAAGTTCCAAAAACGAATAAAAAACCCCGCTTCTACAGAGAGGGCGGGGTTTAAAATACGTGTAATTCCGCGATTAAACGCGCACTACACTGTTTTCTGCCAAGAAAGGGCCATCAACGGTTTCGTCTGCGGCCTCATCATTGTGCCAGCCTTTGTCACCGAAGTACCGGAATTGGAAGTCGTTACCCGCCGATAAGTTGAGGGTGGTTTTCCATTTCTTGTCCTTTTTTACGAACTTCATCACACCTTCTTCGGTATTCCAGTTGTTAAAATCTCCGACAACCGCGAGTTCTTTTTCGGCTATTTCTTGCGGCACTTCAAAGGTCACTTTGCAAGTTGTTCCTTTAGCATTATACTTTTTCGTGATCATGTTTTTTGGATTAATGCAGTGGGTTGTGATAAAAAACACCTTAATTTCAGAAATTGATTATGAAGTCTCAAGGGGTAAACCGCCAAAATGTGCAAGAAAGCGGTTTCAAAATCCCTTCATTTCTACAAATTTAGCACTTCTTCATTTAGTCCTTTATGATATATTCATAAAAAGGATTTGGTGCAAGGAGGAATTGCGGAAAGTTCGTATTCACTTAACCTTTAGCACAAATAAGACATGAAAACACTACGGCCTTTTTCGGCTTGGTTATTTTTAGTTCTTGCCGGTTTTTCGTTGATGCCTGCCCACCATAACGGCTTAGGGGCAAGCGGGAAACGCCCAAATTTGGCCATGATGGAGCCGGGTTGGGTAATCCTCCAACTGAAATCTGGCGCATTACCTTTGGGAAAACAACTGTCTTTGCCCGCCTCGATTACCGACAAATTAGCCGACGAGGGCTTGCGAAAAGTGGAGGCGGCGTTTCCGGGGTTGGACGGTGGATTAAACAAAACGGCGAGTGCCCTAAGCAGAACGTATGCACTACAAATTTCCGAAAACGCGGATCCGTGGTGGGTGGCACAAAAACTTGCTACCGATGACCATGTAGCCTATGCAGAACCGGTATATCGGCGAAAAATCTTGGCCACACCAAACGATCCTCAATATCTAACTTCCCAAAAAAATGCTTTTACCGCCGTACAAGCCGAGGCCGCATGGGATGTGGTGAAGGGCGAAACGGGTAATGTGGTGATTGCGATTGTGGATGGGGGGACGGATTGGAAGCACCCCGACTTGGCGGCCAATATTTGGAAAAATGCAAAAGAAGTGGCATCCAACGGCGTGGATGATGATGGGAATGGATATGTGGATGATGTCAATGGATGGAACTTTGCCAGTAATTCCAATGATCCAACGGGGCTTTCCAATACGCCCAATAATGCCATGCACGGAACCCACGTCGCTGGAACGGCTGCGGGCGTGACGAATAATGGCACTGGTGTCGCTTCTATGAGTTGGAATGCCAAAATCTTACCGATAAACGCAAGCTCGGCCACTGCCGATAACCTCATGGCCTTTGGATTTCGGGGCATTGCCTATGCGGCGCAATTGGGCGCACAAGTCATTAACTGTAGTTGGGGTTCGGATGATGTTTACTCCGAGACCGAAAACCAGGCCATTCAGTTGGCCACAAGTTTGGGAAGTTTAGTGGTGGCTGCTGCCGGAAATGGCGGCGAAGATGGGGTTGGGGATAACAATGATCTGGTTCCGCATTATCCTTCAAATTACCAAAATGTATTGTCGGTTGGCGCTACCAATGCCACCGATGTAAAATCTCCATTCTCCAATTATGGGCATACGGTGGATGTTTTTGCACCGGGTTCCAGCATTGTTAGTACCGCTCCGAATAGCAATTATGCGTTTCTAAGTGGTACTTCGATGGCTGCGCCGATGGTTTCGGGTTTAGCGGCTTTGGTCAAAACCCTAAAACCTACACTCACGCCACAGCAACTTGGGGAACAAGTGCGGGTAACGGCAGACCGCATTGAAGCCACAAATCCGAATTTTGCATCCACATTGGGCGGGGGACGAATAAATGCCAAAAATGCCCTGACCAATTTCTCGCTTCCGGCACTTCGTCTTGAACGGACATCGTTTACAGATGCAAATCGAAATGGGGTGATTCAGTTAGACGAGGTGATTACCCTTACGATGGGTCTTAAAAATTGGCTGGCAACTGCCAATAATGTGCAACTAAAACTCTCTTCACCAGACCAAAATGTGGTGATCCAAACTGCTGGCCCGATAAACGTGGGAAGTCTTCCTGCCGGTGGAACGGCTACCGGAACAGGACTGCAATTTAAGGTGACGGGAACCCAGCCCGATGGCTATGTCATACACTTGGTGGTGGAAATTCTTGCGGATCAATACAGCCTAAAAGAATCCTTCAATCTGGTCTTAAATCCACCAAGATTTGTCAATCATGAGACGGGTTTCATCACGGCCTCTGTCACAACACGGGGCAATATTGGCTACAATGGCTTTCAGGATGTGAACAATGGGAAAGGGTTTCGGGTGAATGGAACCGATCTCTTGTTCGAGGGAGGACTCCTATTGGGGGTTTCTCAAGGCCGGGTGTCGGATGTGGTTCGTGGGGATGATGGTAGTACGCAAGATGCGGATTTCCAACCCCTTAGAAGCAGTGTTCTTACCATTGGATCTGGAAAAAAGACCAAAGAGGAGACCCATTTTGTGATGTCGGACTCTACCGCCAATATCCCCATCAATGTGGAGGTGACCCAAAAAACCTTTGCTGACGACAAAGCGGGAAACGAAGGCTTTATCATCGTTGAATACGAAGTGAGGAACTTAAATACCTCCAAAATTACGGGCTTGCATGGTGCGTTGTTTATGGATTGGGACATTGCCAATGGTGGACAGGACGATTATGCCAAGTACGACGGTGTTAGGCGCTTAGGCAGTGTTTATAATGCAGCGATTAATCCAACCTTAATTGGGGCGACCAAATTGCTTGCATTAGATAAGCCCGTGAATTACCGCTCTATTGCCAATAATCCAGAGATTTATGGAAGTGGCTGCACGGGCTGTAATGGCTTTCGGGCGAGTGAAAAATGGTCTTTTATGACGACGGGGGTTCAAACACAAACGGTTGACAAACAAGATGTTTCCACGATGATTGGAGCAACCTTGGGTGATTTGGAAGCGGGAGCAACCGTCAAATTTGCGTTTGCCGTTATTGGTGCAAAGTCGGTGAATGAACTCAATGCTTTTGCGGATGCTGCCCAGAACCTCTATACAAACACCATTACCTCCACCGAAAAAACGCCCGTGCCCGAAGTGGCGAACTTCCATCCCGCCTATCCCAATCCTTTTTCTGGCGAAGGAACCTTGTCTTTTAGCCTCAACGAAACGGCTCAAGTCAATCTGGCTTTGTTCGATGTGCAAGGACGGGAGGTGAAGCGGTTGAAGTCCGGCTTGGCCTCTAATGGAAGCCATCAAGTGCGCCTCTCGGCCACAGGTTTATCCAATGGGCTTTATTTGGCACGTTTAGAAGTGTCGGTTGGCGCACGAAGACAGGTTTTCACACAGAAGGTGCTACTCCGTCGTTAAAGGCCAGAGATACCTTAATAGCCCATTCGCAGGCTCCATGAATATCGTCTTTTGTGGGGCCTGCATCAATTTCATAGGGCGCTTGTGATAGCTGTGCGCCAAATTGGTGTAAAATATCATGGAAGATCTCGGCGGCTTTGCAAAAATAGGGATCATAGGTGTGGTCGCCCAAAGCCAAGATTGCATATTGAAGATGCGATAAATCAGGTGCAAGTGCAAGCAGGGTTTCGTAGAAATCCAAGGCATTGTCCGGCAATTCTCCATCTCCCCAAGTACTGGTTGCCAAAATAAGGTGGGGATATTCCAACAGCATTTCGGGATAAGCATCTGCCAAATCCACAAAATGGATGAGATGTCCTGCATCTGCCAAATGCTGCGCCACAGCCTCCGCCACCGTTTCCGTATTTCCGGTTTGCGTCCCAATAAGCATTAAGATCTTCATGCGTCTCGTTTTTGCCAAAAGAATAAACTAAAGCCAAAATAGGTGCTTGGTTCTTAAAGTTGACGGGGATTTTTTACCAAAAGTAAATGGGCGGTTGTTTTTCCAATCCGCCCAAGTGAGAGGTGTGAACCCATACCGCACATGAGAAAAGGCTTAGTCATCGCCATTAACCTCAAACATGTTGCGTTTTTCTTCTTTTTGGCGGAGTCCGAAGTTGTAGCGCACGTTAAGGCCAATACGTCTTGCATCTCCAGTGCGGAAGCCGGTTGCGTTAACACTTCCTTGGTTCAGGATGAAACCATTCTTTTGCGTATTTAGAATGTCGTTGATGCGGAGGGCTACATTTAGTTTGTCCTTGAGAAATTTGCGGGTTAAACCCAAATTCAACGCCCCAAAGGTATCCAATTCATAAAACTGTTGTTGCCCTTTGATTTGCATAAAACCATTGAGGGTGATGTTCGTGAATTTGTCCACTTTAAACATGTGGAAGGTGAAAATTGACCAAGAGCCGCGATCAAACGTGAGCGGTTTGCCCTCGTAAAGCCCGTTGTATCGGTTACGGCCATACTGTGTTCCTACTACAAAGAAATAGCGGCCTCCGGGCGGAATGGCAGCCGTTAGCCGGAAATAATCCTCCGAACGTTTACCAAGGTTGTCATAGGTTCGGACGGCCACACTGGGGTTTTTCGGGTCTTGATAGACCACATTCGTAAAAATGTCCTCGGTATCGTTCCGGCCCAATGCAAAGATCGGCATATCCCCCACGCTAATGTTCACTTCGTAGTTGGTGGTAAACTGCGGACGTAGGTTCGGATTGCCCACTTCATACGCATATTGGTCTAAATATCTGGGCGATGGGTTCAGAAAACTATATCCGGGCCGCGAAATCGAGCGCCGATAAATGGCAAAGCCCTTCAGTTCAAAATTGGCGATGGACACAATTTTCCGGCTTAGATATACGTAGGGGAAAAAATCGTTCCGCTTGACCTTAAACGTGGTATCACTTGGAATCGTTTGATGGCCTTCGATGTGGGCATTCTCTAACCGTGCACCCAATTTTAAGACAAAAGACCCCAGCATTTTGGAGGCTTGCGCATAAGCGGCATGGGTATTCTCGTTGTAGGAAAAGGCCCGTGTTCGGAAGGTATCCGCCGTTTTGGTATCCCCGATAATCCGCACATATTCGGCTTGATTGCGGATATTCTGCCAGTTGGATTTTATACCCGCTTCAAAAGTGATCTTTTGTGGCAGTTTATACTTTAGATCGCTCTGCGCTGTAAACGTTAGGCGTTCATTCCTTGTGGAGCCTTCACCACCAAAGTCGAAAGCAGCGGGCAGGACAAATAGGTTGTTATAGACTTGGTCGCCCGTAGATTTGGCAAAGGTCAGGTCTAATTCATTCGTCCACTCGGAGCCGTCCTCGTCTATTTTGTATTTTGTAGAGGCTTCTTGATTGACCGACCAGCTAAGCCCTTCGTTATCGGTTCCGTTTTCGGATTGGGAGAAAATGGTGTTATTACTTACTCGTCGTATAGTGTTTTGGTTCAATACATCGGAAGTGTTGCGGTTGGTACTCAAGCGCGTATCCAAGTTTAATTCCCAGTTTTTCTTTGGCTCAAATCCAAATCCGAAACGAGAGAAAATGTTTTGGTTGGGCGAAGTCGTCGTGGCAAATTGCGTAAGCAGAGAGTCCGGCGAGAACCGACGAGTGGTTTCCACTTGGTCATATCCGGTTCTTCCGCCAAGATTTAGACCAAAATACGAAGTTCGTGCTCCATCTTGGTTGTTCAGGTTAACCCCCAAACGGCCTTCGCCATGCCGTCCTTGGCTAAATCCAGAATTTATACTCCCGGTTCTTCCAATTTTGAACCCGCGTTTTAAGACCACATTCACAAGGCCGCCACTGCTACTGGCATCAAATTTTGCAGAAGGTGTGCGTAGAATTTCTATTTTTTCGATGCTGTTGGGCGGTAAGTTTTTAAGCAGAACGGCAATGTCTTCGCGGCTCATTTTTTGTTCTCGGCCATTCAGATATACCGAAGCGGGCGTGGTGCTGTTTAGGTAAATATTGCCATCTTGGTCTATAAACACCCCCGGTATTTTTTCCAAGACCTCCATCGCGTTGGAGCTAATATCGGCCACAGGCCCCGGATCCACCACACTCATGTCATCCACTTGTGTGATTAACGGTTTCTTGGCTGTCACAGTCACTTCACCAAGGGAAGCGGTATCTTCTATCAAAACAAAAACGCGCTCGGTTTCCGCTTTGCGAAAGGAGAGCGTGGTATCAATAGGCTTATAACCTACAAAGGTGGCTTGTAGGCGATAACCAACCTCTGGCTGAATTCGCGCCTTAAAAATCCCGTTTCCATCACTTGTTCCGGTTTGTGCCTGCGAGGCTTCGCCGTCCTTCACCAAGCGTATGCTCACACCAATGATGCCCGTCTGTTGGGAATCGGTGAAGCGAAGCTGTATCGAGGTCTGGGCGATACTCGGTAAGATCGAAAAGAACGAGAAAAAAACACCTCCTAACAAGCGGTGTACAAATTGACGGTGCATATAAAGGGAATTAATGATGTATTTTGCTTACTCATTGAGAACGCCCAACAAGGACAAAGGTTACATCCATAGCGTATGAACCAAAACAAAAAAATGGCTTCCTCAAAAGTTCTTGGATATCGTTAACCGTTAAAACACAGGCCAATGATCGGTGAAGTGATTGCTTCTGAGTCTAAATCGTTTAAAGCACAAGTTGTTTCAGCTAATCTTATTCCAGCCTTTGGAGAATGGGTGGAGGTTCGGTTAGCGGATGGGAGCGTCGTACTTGGGGTCGTGTACTCCGTTCAGCATGAGAGCATAGAACCCGGACGACAAGTTGAGGCTTTGAGACGAACCAAAGACGAATTAGCACTGGAAATGCCACATGTTTTTGAGTTACTCCGTACCGTTTTCTCTTGCTTAATCGTTGGATATAGAACAAGTCAGGGTGCTTTTCGGCAAACAATCCCACCCAATCCACCAGCCTTACATGATTTTGTTTTTGTGACCGATCAAGAATTGCTTAAAGACATCAAACCACCCTATGATTTTTTTCGGTTGATTTTGGCAGGTAGTACGAGTGGCCTCCCTACGGATGATTTGTTTGTCACCATTTTTCAGAAATTGTCTAATGCCAAGCCTTTGGATCGTGAGCGGATACTCGTTTTGGTGGAGGCAGGAAGAGCGTTAAGCCGTTTACTTGGGGATGACCATGAGCGGCTTCAGGCCGTTCTTCGCCGCGTATCCTCATAACATAACAACGTTAAGGAAGAAAAGCGCTTGCAATGAGGTTTCCAAATTGTTATTATTCCACCCAGTTTCTGAACCCAAGCCCAAAATTGGAAATCCCCTTTATAATGTATAATACAGTTTGTAATACGCCATCAATGGTCAATGCCCCACAATTTGTTGTTTTTAAAAGTCGTGTTTAAAAAAGGTCAGCTATAAATCTTTGTGGTTTGTAGCTTTTTTATTAGGGTAATTGTATGTTATTATAAGCTAAATTACTGTTTAATGAAGACATGGATTATAAGTGCTTTTGGAATTTCAGGTCACATTTTATTTTGGAAGCGCTTCTTAAATCGTTTGCCAAAAATGGAATTGATCTTTATTCATACACAATACATCATTCAACTTTCTTGCCTCACCCAAATCAGGACATCATGACTATGATTTAATTGAGAATTTCTGTAAGAGTAAGTTCTACATAGGCTAAAACTTGCTGCTAAAGGTTTTTAAGAAGCCTTCAAATTTGTAAAAACCCTTCCATTATTAACACTAAAAAATATGCTAAACCAAAACAACCAAAACAGCACGATGGCTACGGGTACGGTATCCGTCGTAAAGCGTGTATTGGCTTTTGGATGCCTCCTGCTGATGCTGGGTGTCCAATGGTCGTTCGCGCAGAGTTTTCAGGTACGCGGTAAAGTAACGGTAGCAGATGGCGCACCTTTGCCGGGCGCTACTATTCTTGAAACCGGTAAACCGACCAACGGGGCACAAAGCGATATTGACGGTAATTATTCCGTCTCGCTTTCAAGCCGCAATGCCTCTATCACCGTATCTTTTGTGGGTTATGTTACCCAAACCATTGCGGTGAATGGACGTAGCACCGTCAATGTTGTCTTAGCCGAAGACACCTCCTTTGGAAGCGAGGTGGTCGTCACGGCATTGGGCATTGAAAAACAACAAAAATCAGTAGGGTATTCCGTTACCGAAATTCGAGGAGAAGACTTGGTTGCGGTTCGCGAAAACAACATCGTGAATGCCCTCGCCGGTAAAGTCGCTGGTGTGAATGTCTCGAAACCTGCTTCTGGTGTAAACGGCTCCAGCCGCATTATCATCCGTGGGAACAACACCTTTGGCAATAACCAACCGCTTTATGTAGTGGATGGTGTGCCGATTGACAACAGCAACCAAGGTCAGGCCGGTGAATGGGGTGGCCGTGATGGTGGGGATGGGGTTTCCAGTTTGAACCCAGATGACATCGAAACCTTCACCATCCTGAAGTCAGATGCTGCAACGGCGCTCTATGGCTCTCGCGCCTTGAATGGTGTAGTACTGGTTACCACCAAAAAAGGGGTAAAACGCAATGGTATTGGTGTTGAGTTCAATACTAACCTTACAACAGAATCTATTGCCGTTTTGTCCGATTGGCAGTATGAATACGGGCAAGGGAAATTAGGAACCAAACCTACTACGGTCACCGACGCTCTCGCAACAGGGCTACTCTCTTGGGGGGCAAAATTGGATGGATCAAGCGTTATCCAATTTGATGGTGTTAGCCGTCCATATTCCGCTGTAAAAACCAATATGCAGGACTTTTATCAGCCGGGATTGACCGCAAACAACACGATTGCTTTCTCTGGTGGTACGGATAAATCCACCTTCCGCTTTTCCGCAACCAATTTGAACGCAAAAGGCCTGTTGGTAAACGATGATCTTAACCGTACCAGCTTTAACCTTCGTGGTTCTACCCAATTGGGCAGCCGCCTCGAAGTTGATGCCAAGGTGAATTACGTAACCGAAGGTACAAACAACCGCTCGAACCAATCCGATACGCCGGGCAACCCCAATGCGGCCATTTATCGCCTCCCAACCAACGTTTCCATCTTGTCCTTCAATCCAAAAGGAGAGGTAACAGGTAACCCATTGGCCGAGCAGGAATTTAATGACAACCCATTTGTAACCAACCCTTATTGGGCGGTTCATCATTATAAGAACTCGGACAACCGCGAGCGCGTCATTGGGTATGTTTCTGCAACGTATAAACTCACCGACTGGCTCTCGCTGATGGGACGTACTGGCCAAGACTGGTATAACCTTCGTGTAACCTCGCTCGAACCACAAGGCACAGCCTTTAAAAAACAAGGTGGTATGAGCGAAAGCAGCCAAAACGTGAAAGAACGCAACAGCGACTTTTTACTCTCCGCAAAACACAATATGAGCGATATTGCTGTATCTGCATATGCGGGTGGTAACCAATTAGACCGGACTTATGAAGGTCTATTCACTGGTGGTGATACCTTTAATATTCCGGGCTTGGTTTCGATCAACAACCTGAAAAACCAAAACCGGAGCATTGGATATAACCGGAAAAAAGTAAATTCCTTGTATGGCGGTTTAGACTTAGGATTCAAAAACTACCTCTTCTTGAGCCTCACTGGCCGTAACGATTGGTTCTCTACACTTACTTCGGCTACCTCGAATGACAACGCACAGTTCTACCCATCTGTTAGCTTGAGCTGGGTCGTTTCCGACATGACCAAATTGCCAGAGTTGTTGAACTTCCTCAAGGTTCGGGCTTCTTGGGCGCAAACCGGTAGCGATAGCCAAATTTCTCCTTACGCACTTGGCTTGGCATACGGCTTGGTTGGGCAAGGACATGCCGGCTACACGCTTGGTACAATCAACAATGGTGCGGTCCCTCCAGCAGGTCTCAAGCCAACACTTGGAACGGGAACAGAGTTCGGTCTGACGACGCGCATTTTGGACAACAAAGTAGGCTTAGACCTCACGTTCTATAGCAAAAGCATTACCAACCAGATTCTTTCTGCCACCATTTCCGGAACCACTGGTTATGGCTCACGGGTGATTAACTCTGGTGAAATCACCAACAAAGGGGTGGAGGCTTTGCTCTCCTTAACTCCAGTAAACAATGGTAAACTCCGTTGGGATTTGGATGTGAACTTTGCAAAGAACACCAACGAAGTCGTTTCATTACAAGGAAAGCAAACTTCCTTATTCTTAGGACAAAGCCGTACTTTGAATGCCTTTACCTATGCGGAAGTTGGACAGCCTATGGGCGTAATCAAAGGCTACAAGTTTGTACGTAATGCAGATGGTAGTATCCAACATGGTGCAGATGGTTTCCCTGTTCGCGAATCTGCCTTGAGTGTATTGGGCAATCCAAACCCAGACTGGACTTCGGGCATCAACAATACCTTCTATTTTGGCAACTTTTCCTTGAATGCTTTGATTGACATCAGCATGGGTGGCGAAATGTACTCCGCAACCAATGCATATGCCTATTACTTCGGGCTTCACAAGGATACGCTTGAAGGCCGTGATCAAGGCAATAACTTCAAAGCGCCGGGTTCTAACGTGGCCATGAATGCCCAAACATACTACCAAAAGTTCTACAACAACTATACCGAGCAATTTGTGTATGATGCAAGCTACGTGAAATTGCGCTCGTTTGCATTAGGCTATCGGATTCCTGTTTCCATGCTCGCCAAAACCCCCATTCGTGGTGCTGAACTCCAATTGGTGGGACGGAACCTCTTGTTGCTCTATTCAAAAGTTCCGAACATTGATCCAGAATCCAGCTATTCCGTTGGTGGTAGCTATGGCCTCGAAATGTATGGCGTACCGCAAACCCGTTCACTCGGCTTTAACGTAAGCTTACGCTTCTAAGTCCTTGAGACGATGTATTGGATTGACACACCATTCAATACGTCATTATTCATTCAGTTTATTACCTTTTTTGACCATATGAAAACATTCTTGAAAATCAAACAGGTTGCACTGATGATGTTTCTGGCTGTCGCTCTCACCTCGTGCGACGATGGCTTTGTGGACATCAACACCAACCCAAATACTGCAAACAGCATTGATCCTGCGTTTCAGTTTACGTTTATCCAGCTACTAACCGCTGGAGACGAGCATACCCATATTCGGGGAAATATGATCTACTCGGAGACCTTCATTCAACGGATGGCCATTCTGAGTTTTGGTGCACATGGCGATAAATACACCCTGAATGATGACTACTCCAGTTCGTTCTTCAGCCGGAACTACGATCAATTGGGTAGAAATTTGGCCGACCTTTTGAACACCACATCTCAAGATCCAAGCCTTTCAAACTTCTACCACATGATGCGGATTTGGCGGGTTTATACCTATCAACGTGTAACCGATATTTATGGCATGATTCCTTACAGCGAAGCTGGACAAGGCGTACTGAAAGGAATTTATAACCCGAAATACGATTCGCAACAAGACATCTACAACAGCATGATTGCTGACTTGGGGGATGCCGCTTCCAAATTGGATGCGTCGAAAAAAACACCCGGTGGCTCAGATATGGTCTATGGTGGCGATGTTGTTAAGTGGAAAAAGTTTGCCTATTCCATTATGCTTCGGATGGGAATGCGCCTAACAAAGGTTGATGCCGCCAAAGCAGAAGCAACCGTTAAAGCCGCTATTGCAGGTGGGGTAATTACCTCGAACGCTGACAATGCGCTGGTCACCCATACCGACGGCCCAAGCGGGATCAATAATAATGGTGTAGCACATGCCTTAGATATCTATCATGGTGATGCACGGATTTCTAAGACGTTCATTGATATGATGAAGAACCGGAACGACCCACGTTTGGCCATCTATTTCCAAAACCCAGATGGCTCCGCCGATGTGTCTAAAATGACCGGTATTACCCCCGGTACCGACCCCGGCACATTGCCTGCCAACTGGAAAGATGTTTATGCCATGGTAAACGCGAAGTTTAAGGTGAAAAGCAATAAGCAGCCTTTAATTCGTGCTGCTGAAATGAACCTCCTCCTCGCAGAAGCAGCACAACGTGGATGGGCCAGTGGCTCCGCCGCAGACTACTACAATGCAGGGGTTAAAGCATCTATGCAAATGTGGACTGCCATTAACAGTGGCTTGCCTTCTGTTTCAGATGCGGATGTCACCACTTATCTGAACCAAGCAAATGTGAAGTATGATGCTGCAAAAGGTCTTGAATTAATTGCACTTCAACAGTACTTCGCTACCTTCTTGGATGGGTATGAAGGATTCTCTAACTGGCGCAGAACAAACTTCCCTGCACTTACGGCCAACAATGCGCCGGGTAACTTGACTGGCGGGACGATTCCGCGCCGCTTGACCTACCCAGCCGGTGAAGCAGCCTCTAATCCTGACGGATATAATGCTGCTGTTGCTGCTCAAGGTGCAAATGAGTTCAAAACCCGTGTTTGGTGGGATAAATAATCCCATTCCTTAAACCAAATGGTTTAAATGGGGAGTGATTTAGGTCGCTCCCCATTTTTTTTGTTAACTGGTACCGATTAGGGATTAAAAGAATTGTTACCCATCAACGCTTTCACCCCCTTTGGGTGTTGAAAGGTTGATGATCAAACACCTAATAGGTTTAGAATGATCAACCCATAAACAGCAATTTTCCGTAAAGAGGGTGGGTTTTTCGTTTATTGAGCCAGCCTTTAACTTAAAAGGATTTTAATGCTTTCAATGCGTTATGGGTTAAGCCTGCTATCTGAGCGCAGACAAGCCTGCCGGCGGCCTTCTTTTGTACGGCCAAAAGAAGCAAAAGCCAGTCCCGGCCTGAAGAAAAATCTGATCGCCTATGCTGCGGATGCCCGATGGGACGAATTGAAACCCTGCGCTCGTCCTCCCCGGCAAGGCAATTCGCCCTCAATCATCGGGCTTTGGTGGCTGAGCCAAGTCGAAGCCATCCTTGCTCCGGCGGATTTTTCTAAGGGTCGCCTTGCCAAGTAAGAATGATGGAGAAAATCTCGTAATTGCGTAAATGCTGGTTTTAAAAGGTCTTGCTCCACTCTTGAATGAACGGACAAGCCTCATCGGGGCGGTATCTTAGTAGAAATCGGTTTCCAAATACACAACAAAGCCCCGTAGTGGTGACCCCTAATACCAATTAGGGAAAATTACTGTTTATAGGTTACTCGTTTTCAACCTTTCAACACCCAAAAGGTGTGAAAGCGTTCAGAGAAAACAGTCATTTAATTCCTAATTGGTATAAGTGTTGCCCTGCCATTATTGAACAACACAGCATACTATAAGACAGAGGCGATCTCAATATAACAAATCAAGTTGTTCAAAACAAAAAGGGCGAACCATAGTGATTCGCCCAAAAAAACGTAGTGCCTATAAAAAACGCAGTATAGACCTTAGTTTTTGATAAACATCTCGAAAACCGAAGAGAAATCTTTCACATTATAGGTCTTGTGTGCTTGGCGGAGCCAGTCGAAGGCGTACTGATTTATGGCCTTAAATTCTGCCTCAAGGCTGGTGGGAGCGGTCGCACGCCCTACGGCACTCGTGGCATGGTTGAGGCTGGTTTGGGCATAACCGAGCATCACATTGTTTTCCTTCTGGATTGTCCCGATGCGTAAAAGGGTTTTATAGAGGTCTTTCACTTCTTCCAGATGCTTTTTATGGACATCAATGGAATAGTGCTTGTCGCCCATACTGAACTTAATTTCCACGTCCATATCAATGGTGCCAGCCGTTTCCATCGAGACATGGTGGATTTGGTTGTATGCGTATTCTCGTCGGTATAGGTCGCGTTTTTTGCTGACGGCAGACGCACCATCCACGTGGATAAAAGCGGTATTGGTAAAGCAATACTCGTCCGTTTTGGATTTGATGAGGAAGAAAATGCGCTCACCTTCTTCATGCATAACGTAGTCGTCCGAGTCCACTTTGTTAAAATCTGCGGGTGAGATTACGGAACCAATATCGCTGATTCCAAGCGCATCTGCTGCTAATTTTCCAAACATGTGTTTATAGATTTGGTGATTGAGATAGTGTGTTGTTACATATGTGTTAGGTTTCGTTTTGTTCCAATAAATGTTGCATGGCGCGTTTCTTCTTTGGGAAAATTTTGTAGAATGCCTATTCAGGAGCGCATTATAACCGTTCAGATAAATAAAAGGAGTGTGTAATGATGTGGGGTGTTTATTTTTAATGTCCGCCCTCCTTTTTCCATTTTGACCTTTTAATTATGATGAAGAAAGTTTCAGTTATTTGTTCGTTCTTTTTTTTGATGGCTTCGCCATGGCTTTTTGCGCAGTCCACGCCCATGCTTGCCAATCAATTCTTTCAGGCACAGAAGTGGGAAGATGCGGAATTGGCGTACCAAAACTTAGTACAAGAAAAACCAGATGTTTTCCTGAATTGGTATCGTTTAGGATATGCGCTACAGATGCAAAAAAAACTTCCAGAAGCGATCGTCGCTTATGAAAAAGGCTTGGCCATCAATCCCAATGCACCTTTATTACAATTCCAATTATCACGGATATTTGCCGCTCTATCCGATCCTAAAACGGCCCTGTCCCATTTAGAAAAAGCACTAAATGCCGGTTTTTGGCAGGCTTCCGCCATCGAGCAAGCCGAAGAGTTTACGACACTCAAGGCAGATCCGGCCTTCCAAGTGTTGCTGCTTTCAGCCCAAAAGCGGCAAACGCCCTGTATGTATGAGGCAGAACACCGGAAGTTTGATTTCTGGATCGGTGCTTGGGAAGTAAAGGTAAGTGGGCAATTGGTAGGAAAAAACACCATCGAGGTCATTTCTGGTGGATGTGCGTTGTTGGAAAATTGGGTAGCAACAAACGGTGGAACGGGGAAGAGCATCAACTTTTATGATGCGGCAATTGGGAAGTGGAAACAAACATGGGTGGGGACGCAAGGCGGGCCAATGGAGTTTGTAGAGGTGAAATCAGACGAAAACCAGATGATCTTTGAAGCGAATATTGTGAATCCATCAGATAAAAAGACCAAAATCACACGTCTATCGTTTGTCAAGCAACCAAATGGCGATGTTCGTCAACACTTTGAGGACTCCTTCGATGGAGGCGCTACTTGGCAAAGCACCTTTGATGCAATGTATGTGCGGGTCTAAAATAGAAATGGGCAGAACGTCTAAAAACATCTGCCCTAAATCTTTGAACCTCAATCTTCGAGGAAAGCCGCTTTAGATTCGGATATAAGGAAGCAGGCCATGTAGCCCACCTTCTCGGCCATATCCGGATTCTTTGTAGCCCCCAAACGGACTTGCAGGATCGAAGTGGTTGTAGGTATTTCCCCAAACAATGCCTGTTCGGAGTGCCCCAGCCAGTTTAAAAAGTTTGCTTCCTTTGTCCGACCAGATTCCGCCAGCCAAGCCATAAGGCGAATTATTGGCCTTCTCTATGGCCTCGGCAGGTGTTCTAAAGGTAATGACGGAAAGAACTGGCCCAAAAATTTCTTCTTGTGCAATGCGGTGGCTTTGAGCGACCTCGGTAAAGATGGATGGTTTGTAAAAGAAACCTCTATTTGGCAATTCGCAAGGAGCCGCCCAAAGATGTGCGCCTTCCTCTACGCCAGCCGCTACTAATTCTTGTATTTTTTCCAACTGTGGCCGCGAATTTATCGCACCGACGTCCGTATTCTTGTCTAAAGGATCGCCCAACCGGAGTGAAGCGATGCGGATTTTAAGTTTTTGGATGACTTCATCTGCAATACTTTCTTGGACGAGTAACCGCGAGCCAGCACAACAAACGTGTCCTTGATTAAAATAAATGCCTTGAACAATTCCATCCACCGCTTGGTCTATTGGAGCATCTTCAAAGATCATATTCGCCCCTTTTCCGCCGAGTTCCAGCGTCAATCGTTTCTTTGTTCCGGCAATGGTTTTCTGGATCAAGCGCCCAACTTCGGTAGAACCCGTAAAAGCCACCTTGTTTAAATCGGGATGGCGAACCAGAGCTGCCCCTGTTTTTCCGGCGCCAAAAACCATATTTACCACGCCCGGCGGGAGGTCGGCTTCTTGGATAACCTCGGCGAGCAAGGCGGCGGTTAAGGGCGTTGTTTCGGCAGGTTTAAGCACAACCGTATTGCCCGTTGCTAAGGCCGGCGCGATTTTCCATGCCGCCATGAGCAGTGGAAAGTTCCATGGGATAATTTGGCCTGCAACACCAAGTGGTTCGGGCTTTACGCCGGCAAAGGCATAATCTAATTTGTCCGCCCAGCCAGCATAATACAGGAAATGCGCGGAAGCAAGCGGAATGTCCACATCGCGCGTTTCTTTGATGGGCTTTCCATTGTCCATCGTTTCCAGAACCGCAAATTCTCTTGCCCGTTCTTGTAATGCACGGCCAATTTTGTAAAGATATTTGGCACGTTCAATGCCGGATAAGGGCTTCCAGTATTTTTCGTAGGCCAATCGAGCGGCTTCTACTGCCCGCGCAACAGTGGCTTCATCTGCGGACGGAAAAAGGGACAAGACCTCTTCCGTTGCTGGATTGATGGTGGGGAAGAAATCTTGGCCTTCTTCCCATGCGCCATTGATGAAATGGCCGTATTGTGGCTTTATTTTTACGACGGACGAAGACTCTGGAGCAGGGGCGTAAGTCCAAAGATCGCCAAATAAAAGTTCCTTAACTGCCGATCTCTCGGCGAGGGCAACGTTTCCGTTTTTCATAACATCATAGTATTGGTTTGGATACAATGTACTTCATGAAGCCATCTTTTTCCAAAAAAATGCCCGTATGAACCGAATCGCTTTTAATTTGCTTAAAACCAAGAAATTTGTGGTGGTTACCGCACTATTCTTGATCGGCTTATGGCCCGAAAATGCAATCGGCCAGTTTTTTGAAGGCGTCGTTACCTATGATGTCCAATATAAAAGCCGTATTCCCGGCCTAAGTGATGTAACACTGACCAAGGTGATGGGCAGTGTTCAGTCCTTTCACATCAAAGGAAGTCGTTATCTTACCCTTAGTAACGGAGAAATGGTGGTCATGCAATTATACGAGCCGAAGGAAAATAAACTCTATTTCCAGACCACGGAGTCGGATACCTTACTTTGGATGGATGGATCAAAAAATGGAAGCCCTATACAAAAAATGGAGCGCGAAAAAGAAGGTGGGAAAATTGCGGGATATGATTGCGAAAAATTGATCTTCACCACCAAAACCGGAAAGGAAACCTATTGGTTTAGCCCAAAACTGAAAGCAGACGCACAAGGCATGTCTAAACACGCCTATAACAACTGGGCGGCCTTCCTTAAAGAATCGGGTGCGTTGCCCCTAAAAATGGTCATTTCTTTGACAGATTACGAAATAACCTTGGTTGCGAGAACGGTTGAGAAAAAGTCTTTAGAAGATAATTTTTTTGCGCTACCACCCAAAGTTCTTACAGCACCTGCACCATTTTGAAAAACATCAAACAATAAATATAGATAAAAATTTGCAAAACGATGTGATGTGTGTAGGTGATCTGCCTACTAATTTTGTAGGGTGAATCTTTACGGTATTCGTCAATAGAGGAGCGCATTTTTGGTAAAGGAAGATTGCGATATTTATACCTTACCAAAAAATCACTTACCCCTCATTTCATGTCTGTTATTGAAGAACGACCCGTAGCGCGTCAAGGAGTTACGCCAGAAACAGCGTGTGACCATTGCGGCCTACCAGTCGGGAAGTATCCAATCCTTTCGGAAAAGGCCGTATTCTGCTGTGCCGGGTGCGAAATTGTGTATGATGCGCTCCATGTCTCCGGTCTTGAGGCGACCTACTACAAGCTCCGTGCATCAGAAGGGCTTGCCAATAAACCAGTTTTGGCCATTTCCGAAAAAGAATTGGACTTGGTTGGCTTGGACTCTCCGCAGTTTGTCGAAAAACATACCATCCTGAGACCTGATGGCAACCGCGAAGCCTTGTTGTTTTTAGAAGGATTACATTGTACGGCATGTGTATGGCTCATCGAACAAATGCCCAGAATGTTGAAGGGCGTTATAGAAGCGCGTGTGGACTATGTGCGAAACCAATTGCGGTTAATTTGGAACAATGAGGCGGTTCAACTTTCCGAAGTGGCAAAGTGGTTGGCTCCATTTGGTTATAAACTCCAACCGGCCCGCCAAACGAACTTAAAAGAGCGCACCCAAGACGAACAACGGCTGTTAATACGGTTGGGCATCTCTTGGGCTTTGGCTGGAAATGTGATGCTGTTGGCATTGGCATTTTATTCGGGATTGGACATGAGCAACCAGTCCGAATTGACCATTGCAGGCAGGTGGATGAGTCTAATCCTCGCCACATTTTCTTTGGGTATTGGGGGGGTGATTTTCTTCCAAAAGGCCCTCCAGTCCCTCCGAATGGCTTGGTACATCAAGTCCTTAAACCGTCTTCATATGGATGTACCTATCTCATTTGGCATCCTTATTGGCTATGTTTACAGCTTTTGGGCAACCGTTACGCATAGAGGGGATGTGTGGTTCGACTCTATCACGGTGCTTACGGCAGCACTACTCACCGCAAGGTGGCTACACCTGAAAAGTACACGTCTGGCGATGGATGCGAGTGACCAGTTGTTGACCCTTGTTCCGTCTATGGCAAGGCGCGTTTTGGGGAAATGGATAGGGGATATCAACCAGCCTTTCGAGGTGGTTTCCTCCGAACTTCTAAACCCGGGCGAAGTGGCGGTTGTTTATGCTGGAGAGGTTTTCCCAATTGATGGTATCATTGCGGCTGGCGAAACCAAAGTGAACAATGCGGTCATCACTGGCGAGAGCTTGCCCATTTCTTGTACCGTTGGCGATCGGGTTCAGGCTGGTTCTACCAATCTAACGGGTATGGTACATGTGGCCGTTCAGGCTTCGGGCGAGCATACACGGATTGGGAAATTGGTGGCTTGGGTACGCGAAGGGGCCGAAAAGCCCGCCGAGGTTATACAATGGGTAGATCGGATTGGTGGGTGGTTTGTGTTTGTGGTTTTGATTTTGGCGGTGATCACCGGGTATTGGTGGTGGGAACAAGGCGTGGATACGGCGATGTCGCATGTGGTTGCATTGCTGGTAGTGACGTGTCCGTGTGCCTTGGGGATGGCTACACCTTTGGCATTGGCCATCGGCGCAGGGCGAGCCGCAAGGGCAGGGATTTATCTAAAACAAACGGCTATTTTTGATGACGTCCTTGAGGCCGATACCATTGTTTTGGATAAAACCGGAACCATTACCGAGGGCAAGATGAACATCATCTCTTGGGAAGGAGATGTACGGACAATGCAGTTGGCGGCGGTTCTAGAATCGCAAAGCATACATCCTATTGCACAAGCCTTTTTAGCTGCATTTCCAGAGACAGAAGCCTTAAAACGCCAATTACTTTCCTCCATAAAAAAGGTCGAAGTCTTTTCCAATGGTATTTGTGGCGAGATTGAAAACCGACAAATTGTGGTTGGGCGGCCAGATTGGGTGCTTGAACAAGCAAAATCCTATAATGCCGCATTAGAAAAAACATTGGCTGTTTATGCCCAAAATGGTGCAACACCGATTGCCATCGCCTCGGATGGTGTCTTGGTTGCTGTTGCTCAAGTGGGCGACCAAATGCGTGCAGATGCTCCAGTCTTAATTCAAGCGTGGCAAATTCAAAAAAAACAAGTCTTTATCCTATCTGGTGATCACCCTGATGTGGTACATAAATTGGGCAAAAAGTTGGAAATTCCGTCCTCTCATTTGCTTGGTCATCAGACACCTGAAATGAAGCAGGTTTTTGTGGAGGCCCTAAAGAAGGACAATAAAAAGGTGTTGATGTTGGGCGATGGGGTGAATGATGCCACTGCCCTCGGTGTGGCGGATGTGGGCATCGCCGTTCAAGGGAGTAGCACCGCAAGTATGGTATCTGCGGATGTTTTTGTGACTTCTGCTGGGCTTTCACCTGTGCAAAACCTCTTGGTCTCTTCCCGAAAGGTGAAACATGTGGTGAAGAGAAACCTCGCCTTCTCTTTGCTCTATAACCTCGTTATGGCGTTTGTTGCCATGTTTGGGGCCGTAAGTCCTTTGGTTGCAGCCATAGCAATGCCCTTGAGTTCCTTGGTTGTGATTGGTTCTTCTGTCCTTCAAAAAACGTTTAATAAAGCCTAATCCTATGAATATTCTGATGGTCATGGTTCCTATTGCAATCATGCTGGCAGCGGTTGCCGTTTATGCCTTCGCTTGGGCCATTCGTACAGGCCAATACGAAGATACCGAGACGCCAGCCATGCGAATGCTCTGGGACGACGAGGACGAACAAGTTAAACAGAAAAATCCATGAGTGAACTTTGGTTGGTTTTTTTGACCGGATTGATGGGAAGCGCGCATTGTGTGGGCATGTGTGGTGGTTTTGTCTTGATGATCCAAGCGCCAAACGAAGTGGGTAACCAGATGATTCGGCAAACAGCCTATTTCATTGGGAAAACATTCACCTATATGATGTTCGGTTTTGTCGTTGGGATGTTGGGCATGGCGGTGACGGCCAATATTTCAGGGCTTCAAGATTGGATTAGCATTGGTGCGGGTATCTTTATGATGCTGGCTGGCTTAGGGATTTTTGGGATTGTACGTAGTGTGGACAGCCTCGGCGGACTTAACAAGACCTCTTTTTATAAAACGTCTTTTCGGAAATTTGTACAGCAAAAGTCGGTGGTGGGGGCTTATGGTTTGGGGTTGTTGAATGGCCTTCTGCCTTGTGGCCTGCTCTATGGGGTTTTGGCAAAGGCGGCGGCAACCGGCAAGCCCGTTCAAGCGGCCATGATGATGTTTGTGTTTGGGATTGCAACCGTTCCCGCCTTATGGCTTTTGGGCATGTTTGGCCATTTGCTTACGCCCATCTGGAAACGGCGTATGAATGTTTTTGCAGGCATTTTGATTATCATCATGGGGATAATGAGCATTATGCGTGGAACGGAAAAGGGACGTGAGATGTTGTCTGTGATGCACAGCGGACATGACCACAGCCAAATCGAGGATGCAGACCACTCCAAGCACAATATGCCGGGGATGGATCACTCGCAACACTGACCCTTCTTGAGATAAAGTTGTTTTTCGGATAGTTGGCTCAAGGGTTGTTTTTTTGTGCGCTATTTGTCGTATTTTCGGTCTGTACTCAAACCCAAAAGCCTGTACTTATGAACAAGTCAAATAAAGCCTTAAGACAAGTTGTAGATTGGAATGCAACCTTTTGGGCTGGTATTCTCGCCGGCATCTTTTTTTACTGTCTTAATTTGTTGCTCACGCCATTGTTGATCGGTGCAAATGAGTGGGCTGTAGTACGGTTATTGGCCTCGCCCTTGATGGGAGACCAAATTCTTGCGCCGCCAGCTACGTTTGATTGGGGAGCGCTTTCGGTATCGGTGATTGGTACACTTGGTCTTTCGTTGCTCTTCACAACCCTTATTTCGGTGGTGGTACACAGAGGTGGAATGCTCACCGGAATTTTGGGAGGCGCTGTTCTTGGTTTAGCACTTTATGCCATCAATTTTTATACCCTTAGCTATTTCTTCCCTTGGTTTTTTGCGATGCGGAGCGGGGTAATGGTCTTCACACACATCATCTTTGGAGCCGTTGCGGGTGGGATATATGAAGCCTTAGAGGTTGAAAAATTTGAGGAAGTGCCGATCGAATCTTGAGTATTGATGCTTAAAAGAACGTGACACTTTGCCCGTTATTGCCAATTTCTGTAAGGCGTTAAAGGCCGTTTTACTTTAGCAAGCCGCTAAATCGTTGTCTTAGCTTTTCCAATTTAGGACTGATCACAAAAGAGCAATATGCTTGGTCGGTATTGCGGTCATAATAATCTTGGTGGTACAATTCAGCTTCGTAAAAAATGGTTAATGGACGCACTTCAGTAACAATTGCCGAGTCATATACGCTTTCATCCGTCAGTTTTTGAATGAAGGCTTGTGCTAATGTCGCTTGCATTTCGTCGTGAAAGAAAATGGCCGATCGGTATTGCGTCCCCACGTCATTGCCTTGTCGGTTGAGGGTGGTTGGGTCGTGCGTGTAAAAAAATACCGCCAAGAGGTCTTCATAGGACACTACTGCGGGATCATATGTGAGTTGAATGGCTTCGGCATGACCGGTAAGACCAGAGCAGACTTCACGGTAGGTGGGATTCTTGATTTTCCCGCCAGTATAACCGCTCTTAAGCTCTGAAACGCCGCGGATCCGCTTAAAAACAGCTTCGGTACACCAAAAACAACCCGATCCTAAAGTGGCTTTTGCATTTTTTTCTGTGGGAGAGGTCATTAGACTAAAATAAATGTTTTGGGATTAAGGAATGTTCGTTTGATACTTGCATGGATTAGGCTTAGATTCTTCTTCGCGACATAAATTGAATGAAATTACATGAATATCGTTTTTATGGGAACGCCGGACTTTGCCGTCCCTTCCTTAGAAGCCTTGATTAAAGCCGATTATAAGCCCGTTTTGGTGGTAACTCGGCCAGACCTACCACGCGGTCGAGGACAAAAGGTGGACATCACGCCCGTCAAAGCGTGTGCAACGGCACATGGAATCCCACTTCTGCAACCGGAGTCGGTGAAAGACCCTGAATTTATTGCCGCACTTGCTGCTATCGAAATTGATGTGATGGCGGTAGTTGCATACCGCATCTTACCCGAAGCGGTTTATGGCCTTGCAAAGAAGGGCGCTTTTAACCTTCACGGATCGTTACTGCCTGCTTTTCGTGGCGCCGCTCCCATCCATCGTGCCGTGATGGCGGGCGAACAAGAAACCGGTGTTACGACGTTTTTCCTTCGGAAGCAGGTGGATACAGGAGACGTGATTTTGCGTGCCAAAACGCCCATCGGACCAAATGAAACAACGGGTGATGTCTATGAACGATTGATGCACCTTGGGGCGGACTTGGTGGTGGAAACGGTGAAATTGATCGCACATGGGGCCGTAGAAACCCAAAAACAAGACGATGCCTTGGCCTCTCCGGCACCAAAAATCTTTCCTGAAGCTTGTTTTGTGAACTGGGAAACTTCGGCGCAAGAAGTTCACAATTTCATACGAGGATTGTCGCCTTTTCCCGGTGCAAGATCAACCTTACAAAGCAAGTTGTTTAAAGTCTATCGCTCGGAGTTGTCTGATTTGGAAAAACCCCGCTTGCCCTCTGGTACGCTTTTTACCGAAGATGGGAAGTTGTTGGTGGCCTGTGGCCAAGGGACGATTTCGCTTGTCGAGGTGCAATTAGAGGGGAGAAAGCGATTATCAGCAGAGGCGTTTTTGGCCGGAAATATGGGGATTATCGGTGAACGTTTTGATCCCATCATAAAACAACTGTAAACCAAGCTAACCCACCTTCGGCAATTTTTGATTTGAAGGCTATTTGATGTTAATTACATAAAAAGAGTTGCCTTATGCGCTAACATAACACTTTACCGCTACTCCAAATAAAAGTAAAAATATATTTTTGCTCGCTCTTGACAAGCGATATTTTTTTTTTGTAGATTATATCTAATGCATAATATAAGCGCTTTTAATTATGATTTTATGTTCTTTGTTTAATCTTTCTGGAGTAAAATAATGAAAAAGTTAAGCCTTGTTTTAGTTGTGTTATTTGTCGGGGTTTTTGTTTCAGCGAAGCCCCCTAGCTCATGGAGTTCATACCATGAAAACGATACAAATAAGCCTTGTGTTAATTCATTTAGGACATTTTATGAAAATGGCGTATGTCGTGGGGAGCATACATGGGCATGTGTCAATAAAACAACTGGCCATGCTTGGATCGGGACTAACGAAAATTATGTTTTACCATCTGGAGATTGCGCTGGTTGAGTCGCATACGGATAAGTGTAAAATATTGCTCGTAACCAAAAAACAGGAGTTAAGATGAAAAATATATTTATACTCATGGCGTTTTGCTGTTGCTTCGTGGCTTGCGAAGCGGTTGATGTTGATAAAGCAAATGTAAGCCATAAAAAAGGCAGTCAAGTGTATCCTCTTTCTATGGTGCGCACAGCGGTGGAAAAGCAAGCATGGGAAGATATCTCCTCTCAAAAAGGAGACTACAAAGCAATCATGGCTTGGGTTGCTGAAAACAGTGTGGAAGAGGGGAAAATCAAAAGCCTTTGGAAAAACGCAGATATGGCCACTGCTCATCGTCAGACGGTTGCCTATTTTGAACGCATCAAGAATCAACCATTGGCGTATATCACGGTTGAACGTTTATCGTTGGAAATTTTGGAGACCCTAAATCAATCGGATGCCGGAGTGCAAATTTCTGCATACTATGTAGAGGAGTTGATCCGTAGAAAAAATCCTGAAGGGCATCTTTTGAAAAACAGCATTGACCGCTTGGCCGAGTTGGGTACATGGAGCAATTCTCAAGTCAAAGAGGCATATAAGGCCGTAGTTCAAACGACGTCCCAATGGCTAAAGGACAATCCTATTTGTAAAGATTGCAATGGGACAATGCCGGATCAATCGCTCGCCGAAAAGGAAACGCAAAAACAAGAAGTCAACGAAGCGCAATTAGCCAAAGTACAAGAAATCAAAAAAGATTTAGACGAGATGAGCAGCTTTATTGCCCGTTAGAAGCAAAAGTTGAATGCAAAAGGCACATTTTCGGACGGAAGGTGTGCCTTTTGTTGTTTGAGGAGGTCTTTGTACGTCGTAGGAATATGCTTGTTGATTTATTAATCCAGCCTTTAATTTGTAAGCATTTAAAACCAATTGGGGAGAATTACTACTTAAAAGTTGATCATTCTCAACCTATTAGGTGTTTGATCATCAACCTTTCAACACTCACAGGGGGTGAAAGCGGTGATGGATAAAGCATGTGCTTAATTCCAATTGGTATAACATAATATCATAAATGCACGTAAGTTTTGAATAATTTATTGCCCACATTCTGCTCCGGCGCTTTGCCCTACCTAAAGGGAACAACGTCTCACAATTGGGTTCGTGGATGTATTTTGGCTTCTCGCAACCATCAAAATACAACGGTTTTGTTTTGATAGACAAGGACACGGTCTTCGATGTGTGCTTGAACGGCACGCGCCAATACCCGCCGCTCAATATCGCGTCCAATTCGGATTAAATCGGAAACATCTTCGCGGTGAGAAACGCGCTGCACATCTTGGTCAATGATTGGGCCTTCGTCTAAGTCTGTGGTTACATAATGTGCCGTAGCGCCGATTAATTTTACGCCACGGTCATATGCCCGCTGATAAGGATTTGCACCAATAAAGGCAGGCAAAAACGAATGGTGGATATTAATCGTTTTGTTGGTGTTGTGTATTTGCTGACCAAATGACACGGCTTGCAACTTATACGGTATTGCCGTATATTCAAGTTAATTATTCGTAAGCAAATGTTTAGTAATGGTTTTTCAAGAAACCTCAATTTTCACCAAGCAAGTATGCAATGCATTCGATGATGAATGCTATCGAGCATTACAACAATCGCTTTTAGAAAATCCGAGTTTAGGTAACGTTATTAAAGGTACAAAAGGTATTCGAAAAATTCGATGGCAACGAGTAGGGCAGGGAAAACGTGAGGGCTATCGGATTATTTACTTCGTGCATTGGGAAGACAAGGTTATCTTTATGCTCTTGATGTACCCTAAAAATGAACAAGAGGATTTGACGACTGAACAATTAAAGAAACTGAATCAATTTATAACACATTTTTTGGAATAAAAGACGGATAAATATGGAAGCAGCATTATTCGATGAACTACTGAGCAGCATTGAGCAGGCAGGTGCGATCCGCAAAGGCGTGTCTAAACCAAGCCGTGAATATGTGTATGAGGGCAAGGTTTTGACAGAAATTCGAGAACAAGGGGAAACGGTCTGGCGCTTAGATAAAATTGAAACATCTTCTTTGCCAACGGAATCTGTGCCGAATGCAACAGAGGTGAAAGCGCTTCGAGAAAGTATGAAGCAGTCCCAAGCAGGTTTTGCAGCTCTTTTGGGCATCAGCATAGACACGGTGCAAGATTGGGAGCAGGGGCGGCGAAAACCACAAGGAGCATCTAAAACATTGTTGCGGATCGTTGCGAAGTATCCGCGTATCGTACTGGAGATGGCGTGAGGCTTGGCAATGAGCGCGTGGGGAGCTATGAGGTTTTTGGAAAATCAGAGTTATTGTAATACCAATTAGGGAAAATTACTGTTTATAGGCTACTCGTTTTCAACCTTTCAACACCCAAAGGGGGTGAAAGCGTTCAGAGAAAACAGTCATTTAATTCCTAATTGGTATAAAGCATGTGGCAATGTTGACCATCGTGGCGGCATCTTCAAGACGAGTTATAGCTGGCTGAATGTTGCTGAAGAATGCCTGCCGGCGGCCTTCTTTTTTACGGCCAAAAGAAGCAAAAGCCCGTCCCGGCCTGAAGAAAAATCTCTTCGCCTATGCTGCGGATGCCCGATGGGACGAATTGTAAAGACGTACGATCGTACGTCTTTACAATTCGTCCCCGGCAAGGTAATTCGCCCTTGTTCATCGGGACTGGTGGCTGAGCCAAGTCGAAGCCATCCTTGCTCCGGCGGATTTTTCTAAGGGCCGCCTTGCCAAGCGAGAATCATGGAGGAACCCACGGAATTGTGTAAATGCTTGTTTTCCAAGGGTTTGTTCTGCTTTGCAAAACGCACAGCAAAGCCCCGTAGGGGCGACATCTTAGTAGAAATCCGTTTCCAAATGCGCGGCAAAGCCCCGTAGGGGTGACATCTTATACCAATTAGGGAAAATTACTGTTTATAGATTACTCGTTTTCAACCTTTCAACATCCAAAGGGTTGTAAGCTTAATGGATAAAGCATGTGCTTAATTCCTAATTGGTATAACATAATATCATAAATGCACGTAAGTTTTGAATAATTTATTGCCAATATTCTGCTCCGGCGCTTTGCCCTACCTAAAGGGAACAACGTCTCACAATTGGGTTCGTGGATGTATTTTGGCTTCTCGCAGCCATCAAAATACAACGGTTTTGTTTTGATAGACAAGGACACGGTCTTCGATGTGTGCTTGAACGGCACGCGCCAATACCCGCCGCTCAATATCGCGTCCAATTCGGATTAAATCGGAAACATCTTCGCGGTGAGAAACGCGCTGCACATCTTGGTCAATGATTGGGCCTTCGTCTAAGTCTGTGGTTACATAATGTGCCGTAGCGCCGATTAATTTTACGCCACGGTCATATGCCCGCTGATAAGGATTTGCGCCAATAAAGGCAGGCAAAAACGAATGGTGGATATTAATTATTTTGTTGGGGTAGTGGGCTGTGAACTCGGCAGAAAGAATTTGCATGTAACGTGCAAGAATTACTAAGTCTATGTCTGCCTCTTTGAGTAAGGATAATATTTGGGCTTCTTGCTGCGGTTTGGTCTCTTTGGTGACAGGGAGGTGGTGATAAGGAATACCAAACTGTTCAGAAACGGCCTGAAGGTCTGGGTGGTTCGAGATGACCATCGGGATTTCCACACCAAGTTCCTTTCTTTGCCAGCGCCATAGCAATTCTAAAAAGCAATGATCGTATTTGGAAACCAAAATGGCCATTTTCTTGGGTTGATCGGCGTAGGAAATTTGCCATTCCATCTGGAAAGGCACGCCAACAACACGCGAAAAGGCTTTTTCAAATTGTGCTCGGCTGATGTCCAACCCGTCTAAATAAAACACCATACGCATAAAAAAAGTGCCTCCAGTGGGATCTGTACTATGCTGGTCGGCATCCAAAATATTTGCGCCGTGGCTAAACATAAACTGGGAAACGGCAGCAACAATGCCAGATCTGTCGGGGCAGGAAATCAATAAACGGGCGGTATTTGCGTCTTGCATCTTGGTCTTGAGGTTCAATAGGTGGTCTATGGGTGAACGGAAATTCTTGTGTTGCCATAAAGTAAAACGGTGACGCCAAATTTTTAGCATCACCGCTTGTTTTTCGTACTTCGTTAACGTTTAGCGCTGAATCACCACTTTTACCGTCAGTTTCTTGCCATTCTTAAGCTGAAAGACGATCAGGTACACCCCATTAAAACGTTTGCTAATGTGCCATCCCATTTGAATGTAGCAACGGAGACGGTCCTTATTTCGGTTAACAATAGCCGTTTTATGCGGCGTCCATAGAGGTCATAAACCGCAGTGCCAAGGTCTTGCACTGTCGTTGGTTTGGCGAATTTGATCTCAATCTTAGCCGTTCGAGAGATTGATTTATTTGATTAACTAATTTTGATATGGACTTGACTAAGACTTTGTGAAAACGTAATTTAAAGGCTCATTTACCCTCTAAAAAAAATTTATAAAATGAGTAAAAAAGTTATCTTTTCGATGCTTTTCTTGGTTTCTGTCGTGAAAAGCCAAACCCCAGCGGATATTGTTCAGAGCTATGGCGGCAACGCGGCGGCTTTTACGTGGCCCATGCCTTTTGCGCACATTCCCCAAACTTTCACAAAACAAGCTGTGAGATTTACTGCGCCGCATAGCGCTCCATTTAATAGCCAAATGGCTTCTATTGACGTTAGGGTTTGGGGGACTTCCAAAAGCCAAGATGGTTTTAATGATTCGCTGGTCGTGCGCTTTTTGTCTTCCACCCCGGATGGCACGCCAAATGAGAATGCGCAGTTTGTGAAGCCCTTTAAAGTGGTGCTTAGCAGTTTGGCAAGAGGCAATTTTAATACCATTGGCTTGGGTAAAAGGAACCTTGTTTTTGCTCCTAAGACAAATGTTTGGGTTACGTTAGAAGTGGAGGCTGTAGGGAAGCAAGATACTTTGGTGCTGATTTCTGACAATGCCGAAATTCCGGCTTTGGGTAGGGCAGCCGCATACGTTTCGGGTACTGGTTGGGTGATGATGCGAGACACACAATTTAACAACGAGTTTGTTTTTCAGATTGCTGCTAAATGGCGTGCAACTTCTCTTGTAGCACGTGAGGAAGAAACGACACCTCAAACATTTTCTCATTTAGATGTTTTTCCGAACCCTTTTCAGAATCAACCAAATATCCGTTTCCAGTCTGACAAATCTGGGCAGATCAAGCTAACCGTTTTTGACCTGATTGGGCGGAAACTGTTTGAGCAAGAGGCTACAAATGCGGAAGATGGCTTACGGTTGAACTTGCCAGCCAGCCTTCCACAAGGTGTTTACGTGTTACAGGTACAACAAGACCAGCACGTTTTTCATAAACGTCTGGTTAAAACAGCGCGTTAAGCCATAAGATTGAACAATTATACTGCATCCGTAGGCGGAAAAGGGTATAGGACATTTTTATTCCGTTAGCATACACATAGAAATGGGCTTTGTATGACATGGTTATTAATTATTGTGTGATTGGCTATTGACTTAAATCTTTGAAATTAAAATACTTGACCAAGATATTGAGCAGCCTTTAACTTGTAAGCATTTAACCTGTGTTGGGGTTAATCACATCGAAGCCTGCCAAGAGCGCAGACGAGCCTGCCAACTGAGCGCATACAGGCTTGCCGGCGGCCTTCTTTTGTACGGCCAAAAGAAGCAAAAGCCCGTCCCGGCCTGAAGAAAAATCTGATCGCCTATGCTGCGGATGCCCGATGGGACGAATTGAAACCCGACGCTCGCCCTCCCCGGCATGGCAATTCGCCCTTATTCATCGGGCTGTTCCTTGCTCCGGCGGATTTTTCTAAGGGCCGCCCTCCCATTCGAAAATGATGGAGGAAATCACGGGATGGTGTAAATTATGGTTTTACAAGGTCTTGCTCCGCTCTTGAATGAACGGAAAAGCCCCGTAGGGGCGGTTTCTTAGTAGAAATCGGTTTCCAAATGCACAACAAAGCCCCATAGGGGTTGCATCTATAATAGCGGGTTGCGCCAAGTCGAAGTCTGGTGGTTGAGCTATAAGGCGGATTTTTCTAAGCGTTGCCCTGCCATTATTGAACAACACAGCATACTATAAGATAGAGGCGATCTCAATATTTATAATAATGCAGGAGTCATCACTTACGTTCATTCAAAACGCCAATCTAAAACCCTGCGTGATCGAAAAATCGTGCGATTTTACATTCTTTGGTGGTTGGTGGTCGTAGCGGAATGTGAGTCCAGAGGTGAGTGCAATTTTTTTGCTAAGGTTAATCGTAAGATTGTTTTCAGCGAGAATCCGAAAATCATGCACGTGTTTTGGCGCAAATTGAAAATATCCGACAGTGTTCATGGAAACATGCGTTCCCAAATCTAAATACAGCGTAAAGTAGTTGGTAGAGCGAAATAGCCGTGTTGTGGCCGCTGGATCGTCCTTGATACGTTCGATTTCGTACATTCCGCCGATACCCGCATAAGCCCAAAATCCTGAAGGTTTTGTTTTGGACAACGGAGAGCGAGCGATCAATTTCCACCGTAATCCACCACCCGCCAATTGCCGGTCTTGCAAGCGGGTAAATTCATTGTATTCTTTTTGTAAGAAAACCTCTGCTTTGAGCGGCTCTATAATGCGATAAAGGGCGCGTAGGTGCCCAAAGCCTTTGTTGAGGTATTGCTTATTGTTCGAAATCCCACGTTCAATATTGGCGACAAAGAGGAGTTCGCGGGGTTTTTGCTCAAAATCTGTTCGCCATGTACCGCTAATTCGGGCAAAATTTGAATTCCCAGAAGCATAGGCAAATGTTGCTTGCAAACCATGATGCCACCCTTCTTTGTCTCCAAAAACACGCAGACGTTCTGTATTTACTTGCGCATTTACAAGACAGAAACTAAAAACGAACCCAAGTAAATGGAAGGCAAAGCGGTAAGATGTTTGCATGAAGAGACCCATTTAGGATGTATTTGTGGCGCTTCGCTTAATTGTGCTGTCGCTGGCTCTGGCGGATTTTTCTAATACCAATTAGGGAAAATTACTGTTTATAGGTTACTCGTTTTCAACCTTTCAACACCGAAAGGGGGTGAAAGCGTTGACGGATAAAGCATTTGCTTAATTCCTAATTGGTATAAGACTTTCCCTACCACGAGGATGGTAAACATCATCTCGTGTTTTCGTAATTGAAAGGAATTAGGCCAAATTCAAAGGTCTAATCCCTTTCTTAGCAACATACGCTAAAGCCTATAATTTCATTTCTACGCCTGTCTAAAAGCGATCTGTTGTCTTGATTAGGTTTTATAAAAATAATTACTTAAGCCAAGGGTTAAATTGTAAAAATAAGCACCAAAGGTTTATTTTTTGCTCGTCCGTTTACGTGTTGCTTTTTTTGTAGGGCCTCCTGCCTCTTTCGCCATGAGCAACTGCAAAGCCTCCTCGAATGTTATTTCCTCTGGAGACAAATCCTTGGGTAAGGTTGCATTTGTTTTTTGATGGCTCACATAAGGGCCATAACGTCCTTCCCAGACCTCGATGGGTTCTTTGGTCTGTGGATGGACTCCGAGTACACGGATAGGGGCTTTTTTACCCTCTTTGGCGGCAATCAAGGTCAAAGCACGTTCCAAGTTTACCGTCAAAACATCATCCGTTTTGCTTAGGGACGCAAAGGTTTTTTCGTGTTGAACATAGGGGCCAAAACGTCCGACATTTGCCACGATGGTTTTGCCCGTATCGGGATGCAAGCCCACTGTTCTGGGTAAACGCAGCAAGTCTAAGGCCATTTCAAGCGTCACTTGTTCCATACTCACCCCTTTTGGTAAAGAAACCCGCTTAGGCTTCTCCTCGTCCTCGCCTAATTGCACATATTCGCCGTAAGGACCTTTTTTTACAAAGATGGGCTTGTCCAATTCGGGATGGATGCCTAAAACCTCATCTCCTTTTTGTTTTTTGTCAATGTAATCGGCAAAGTTTGTTTTTGACAAATCTGCGGGTGCTACATCATCGGGAATAGGCGCGGTTTGGCGTTCTCCGGCTTCCTCATATTCTAAATACGCCCCAAACTTCCCAACACGCACGCAATACGGCTCCCATTTGTGAAAACGAATGGTGGATACCTCGCGGGCATCAATCTGATCCAAGCCGCGTTCCACCTTTTTTTCCAAGCCTTCTGTCCCGTTATAAAGGCTCTCCAAGTAGGGCAAGGCTTTTTTTGATCCTTCGGAGATGTCATCCAGGACCTGCTCCATCTCGGCGGTAAAGCCTACATCCACCATGTGTGAGAAGTTTGCCTCTAAGAGTTGTGTGGTTGCAAAGGCGGTGAAGGTCGGAACCAATTGGTTGTTGTGGCGCCGCGCATAGCCCCGTTCCACAATGGTGTCCATGATGGAGGCATAGGTGCTGGGCCGTCCAATGCCTTCCGCCTCAAGGGTTTGAATCAAGGAGGCTTCGGTATAGCGTGCAGGCGGTTTTGTCTCGTGGCCTACGGCTTCTACTTTCTTGCAAATGGGCTGATCACCTTTCTTTAAATCGGGCAAGGGTTGGTCTTTATCGTCCAAAGCGGATTCTGGGTCATCGGAGCCTTCTACATAAGCGCGGAAAAAGCCGGGGAAAACCACTGTTCTGCCGGAAGCGCGGAAATGGGCAATGTCCTCTCGTCCCGCTTCTATGGTAGCAGTCGTAAATTTGAGCTTGGCATCGGCCATCTGCGAGGCTACAGTACGCTTCCAGATGAGATCATACAAAGCGGCCTCATCGCCCGTCAAGGCCAATTCCTTTGCCGTTTGCATGGCAGTACCAGCGGGGCGAATGGCCTCGTGGGCTTCTTGCGCATTTTTGGACTTAGAAGCAAACTGGCGCGGTGTTGGATGTAGATAATCCTTTCCATACCGATCTAAAACCGTATTGCGAGCGGCCTCAAGGGCCTCATTAGACAGGTTTGTAGAGTCTGTACGCATGTAGGTAATTAAACCTTTTTCGTATAACCCTTGTGCCAATCGCATCGTATGCCGTGCTGAAAACCGGAGTTTACGGCTTGCCTCTTGTTGTAGCGTAGAAGTGATGAACGGCGCATACGGTTTGCGGTCTGTTAACCGCTCTTCGATCTGTGTCACCTTCCAAGTTTCGCCCTGAAGATGCTTTGCAAGGTTCTTGGCTTGCTCGGCAGTAAGGAGCAAGGCATCCGATCCCTCTTTTAAGGCGCCGGAATGGTCGTCAAAATCTTTGCCTGTTGCCAAGCGCTTGCCATTGAGGTGCGTCATTACGGCTTCAAATTGCTTGCCGGACTGCGACAATAGGGCGCGTAAGTCCCAATATCCTGCCGAGACAAACATCATCCGTTGACGTTCCCTAAGCACCAATAACCGTACTGCCACACTTTGAACACGGCCCGCCGAAAGTTTGGGAATCACCTTCCGCCATAACAACGGAGAAACGGTATAGCCCACCAAACGGTCTAAAATGCGGCGTGTTTCTTGCGCATTGACAAGATGGACATCCACCTGGCGGGTTTTGCGGAGGGCTTCCATGATGGCTTCTTTGGTGATTTCATGAAAAACCATCCGTTTAACCGGAATCTTGGGTTTGAGTACCTCAAGTAAGTGCCAACCGATGGACTCTCCTTCGCGGTCTTCGTCCGTTGCGATGTATAGTTCGTCTGCGGATTTTAGGGCGTCCTTGATCTCTGCAACTATTTTCTTTTTATCGGTGGAAACCACATAGAGCGGTTCAAAATTCTTTTCTACATTCACCCCAAGCCTTGCCCATTTTTCTCCTTTGAACTTGGCCGGAATCTCGGATGCCGAGCCGGGTAAGTCACGGATATGGCCCATACAGGCTTCTACCTGATATTCTTTTGGTAGAAACTTGCGGATGGTTTTGGCTTTCGTGGGCGATTCAACCAATACGAGTCGCTTCATTATGCTGGTTTTAATCGTGGAGGATTCAATAAGCGTCGGAATGTAGGCTATTAATTACCTTCCGTCAATCATCTGAACCAAATATCGGTAAAATTACTGGGTTTTTAGCGGTTGCAAATGATCTTCCATCAAGTAGTTGTCCAAGCATACGCCCAACCCAAAACAAGGATTATCAAGGAAAAAACGCCCCAAAAAACGTTTTTCTGCATGATTTTCGAGGCATGTCTCTTCCAGATTTGGAGCCAAAGGAAGCCAATCGGAAGTCCTGTAAAAAATCCAAAAATATGCGCCCCAACGTCTGTCCGAGGATCAGGGCCAGCACCAAAAAGCCCCAACATAATGGCTCCTGTTAGCAGTGGAATCCCCAAGCCCCGCATCAGATCCGCACGGCTTAGGGTAATCCGAATGCCCATCAAGATCCCAAGCGCACCAAAAATGGCGGTGGAGGCGCCTATGCTCATGTGTCCTACGGGTTGTGCGTAGGCATTGAGCAGGTTTCCAAAAAAGCCCGATAAGAGCGCCAAAAAAAAGACCATACCATTGCCCACCATGCGGCTTAACCAAAAAAAGATAAACCCGCCAAAAAGCATGTTTCCCAAAAGATGCTGGGCATCTGCATGAAGCGTTAGGGCGGTAAGGGCACGCCACCATGAGCCTGCCATGATTTCACTTTTTTGCGCAGCACCCAAGGGAATCCAAGCAGCGTGATGGGCTTGGTGTACAAAAAGGTGAAAAAAAATCCAACCCGAAATGGCCATTAAGATGGGTTCAAAACCAGTTCCTTCGCCCAATGCCGGCGGCTTTTCGGTTGAAACAGGCTGTTCGCTCAAATACCCTCTGAGTTCCGTTATGGCGGTATCGGTAAATGCTGTTGGAACCCATAGCCGTCCTAATTCACCCTCCTTGGTGATTCTATACGGAATACGTTTGGACTGCAAGACCAATTCTGCCTGCCTAAAACTTCCATGATCCAATGGTGTCTGGGAGAGAAAAGGCGTTATATCCTTCAGGTTGTCTTCGGTCATCATGCATAGACTTTCTTAAGTCAACCGCTCGACTGCCACAATGGTTCCGGCCTCAAGGTAATCTGGGCCTTCTGGTAGATGGATCAAACAAGTTGCTTGCACCATAGATGCAAAAACGTGGGAGCCTTGTGGACCAGTAGGCGTTACGTGGTTTTGCCCCATTTCGTCACACAAAAGAATACCCCGTACAAAATGATGCAAGTGTGCAACTTTAGAAAGCCCTGTGGATAATTTTGCCCATTCAATGTTTCGGAAAATAGGTTTTTGTTGCATCATAGCACGCATGGCCGGATAAACGTACTGATCGAAACATACAGCCGTAGAGACGGGATTTCCGGGTAATCCGAAGACCAATTTGTCGTCCAATCGTCCAAAAGAGAATGGCTTTCCCGGTCGTTGACGAACACCCGCCACGAGAGGTTTCCAGCCGAGTGACTGCAAAACGGGCTTTACAAAGTCGTAATCCCCAACGGAAACGCCCCCGCAAACCACTAAGATGTCTGAATCCGCTAAGGCCGCTGGTAATTTTTGCTGAAGCTCTTGAACATCGTCCTTTGCATGTTGACACCAAACTACCGTGCCGCCCGCTTCTGAGACTATGCCTTCTAAGAGGTAACGGCTTGTATTTCGGATTTTTCCCGGCGTGAGGGGCGTATGGAGATCCACGACCTCGTTACCTGTGGTTAAAATGGCTACACGCGGTTGTTGAAAGACCTCAACCTTTCCCAAGCCCAAAGACGCCAGAGCACCCATTAGTGCGGGGCTTATTTTTTGGCCGGATTCTGCGATTTTGCTGCCTTTCTTGAGGTCGCTACCTTTTTTTCGGATGTGTTCCCCTCGTTGCGGCAATTGGTTTAGGCGAATAAAGCCCGCTGCCAAAGGCGTTGTCCACTCCACCATTGCGACTGCTTCGGCCTCATTCGGGATTGGCGCTCCCGTCATAATGCGTAAACACGTCCCTCTTGGCCAGTCGCCAACCCACACTTCTCCAGCCGGAATGGTACCAAAAACCTTTAATGGTGAACCTGCTACCAAGCCGTCGAGTCGGAGCGCAAAACCATCCACACCGCTGTTGTCAAACAACGGGAGATCATTTTGTACCAGCACCTCAATAGCCAAGGTTCTTCCGTGGCTTTTTTCAAGTGGGATGGTCTCAGTTGGTTGTGGGAGAATGTTTGCGATTACCCGTTTACGTGCTTCCGAAAAGGAAATCGGTGACGACATAGGCATGTTAGAATTGATCCACAATATTTTTGAAGTGGGTCAGTCCTTTTGGGTTTAAAGAGTATAAGGTTCGGGTTCCAACCACATTCCCTCGAATCAAACCCGCATCTTTCAGCACCTTTAAATGCTGACTTACAGTGGATTGGGCAAGTGGAAGCTGATCTACAATATCCCCACAGTCACATTGCTCGGTGTCTTTGAGGATGTTAATGATTTGGATACGAACGGGATGCCCCATCGCCTTACAATAATGGGCAAGCAGTTCTGCATCTATATTTTGAATAGGCGCGCTCATGTAATCTCTATAATAAGGGTGCTCAGAACGGTGGGAATGAAGACCATTTCCCATAAATAAGAAAAAGAAAAGTAAAGCTTTTTTACTTAACGATTGCGGTTACAGTACTACCAAGGCGGAGGGGGCCTTCTCTAAGCGGAATTAGGTTTTGTCCAAACGTTACCTTGCCTTCAAACTTACGAAACTTGGCTAATGTTCGCAAGGGTTCTTTACCACGTTTTGCCGTTTGTGGGTCTATGGTGATGACACTACATCGCTCACAAGGTTTCACAACGGCAAAGGGGATATCCCCAATGATCACTTCTTTCCATTGATCTTCCGCAAACGGTTCAAATCCCGATACCACCAAGTTTGGCCTAAAACGATCCATGCCAATTGGTCGTTCTAATTGTGTATTAAGAAGGTTCAACGAGGCTTTGTTGGTGAGTAAAACAGGATAACCATCTGCAAAACTGACATGGTCATCGGCTTGTGTGGCAAACTTTTCATTGACCAACCGTCTGCTGGTTTCGGGCATATAGACCAATCGGCAGTCGGTTCCAAGAATATCGGAAAGCCACTTGTTCACACTTTCTTCAACCATCTGTACTTCCACTTCGTCTCCCCAGACGGTCGCCCATAGTCGCTCGGCATGAAGCGGGAGGTGTAGTGGGATGGTATAGGTTTCTCGGTCAAAGGTTAGTCTAAGGTTGTTGTTTTTGAAGGACGTTTGGATCAAACACATTTCCGGACATTCGCGCTGCGAGAGGAAGTCTCCGTCTTCATCCACGAGCATCCACCGCCTGTCCATCTGTAATCCGCGACGTGTGACGTATGCCTCTGTTCTGGCACGTCCGGCCAACGATTTTACGGGATAAACATGTATGGATGAAAGTTTCATTAGAGGTTGAGTCTCGACGGCGTGTTACCGTTTAATGGGTTTTAGATAAACACCGAAAAATGGTGTTATGAGATGTTATCAAACTGCTTCACTTCGTATCCGGCATCATCAATGGCTTGCTGAATAATGGTTTGGGAAATTTGGTTTTCATCAAAAGAAACAATGGCTTTTCCAATCTCTACCGATGCTACCGAAATTTCTGGATGGGCATTAAGAGCTTCTCTAACGGTACCGATGCAGTGATTGCAGCCCATACCCTCGATTTGTATTTGCGCTTTCATTATTTGTGTGGTTTATATGGTGATGGTTTAGGTTCTCATTTTGGCCAATCGGAGGCTATTGCTCAAGACAGAGACACTGGAAAGGGCCATAGCCGCAGATCCTATCATAGGATTGAGGAGCCATCCGAAGAACGGGTAAAATACGCCAGAGGCCAAGGGAATTCCGATGATATTGTATATAAAAGCAAAAAATAAATTTTGCCGGATAATATTCATGGTTGCTTTAGAGACCTTAAAAGCCGTAAAAAGTGTTTTAAGATCGGCATTTAATAAGGTGACACCAGCAGCCTCCATCGCAATGTCGGTTCCGGCATGTACGGCAATGCCCACATCCGCTGTTGCAAGTGCGGGAGCGTCATTAACTCCATCGCCCATCATGGCTACAGGGCCTTTTTTTTGGCGTTCGGCCACCAAATGTGCTTTTTCGGAAGGGGAAACGCGGGCGTAGTAGGTTTGTATTCCCAAGTGAGATGCAATATCTTGCACGACTTCGTCTAAGTCGCCACTTGCCAGAACCACTTCGATCCCATTTTGTTTTAGTCCCCAAACGACCGCTCTGGCCTCTGGCCTTAAGGGATCACTTAAAAAGAGTACTCCGGCAAAAACATGGTCTATGGCAACAAATATTTTGCTTTGTGCCCGATGCTCTGCAAGGCGTTCTGTCTGGATTTTGATGCCCTTTTGAGCTAACCAGTCCGCACGCCCAGCCATGATGTGTTTCCCCTCTACCATTGCCTCTACGCCGCCACTGGTTTCGCTGTTAAAGTTTGTGGCAGTCCGTTGCGTGAGGTTTCTGGAGGCGGCTTCGTTGATCACCGCTTTGGCAAGTGGATGCTCGGAGAAGTGTTCGGCGGCAGCCACATAGGACAAAAGGTCGTTTTCCGCCCAATCCTGCACCGTCCAAACGGCAGTTACATGTGGCTTACCAAGGGTCAGGGTTCCCGTTTTGTCCAAAATAAGCGTTTTTACTTGGTGGAGTTTTTCTAAAACATCGCCACCTCGGAACAAGACGCCATTTCGGGCAGCCCAACCCGTGCCAGCCATTACCGCTGCTGGTGTTGCAAGGCCCAATGCACAAGGACAGGAGATAATCAGCACCGACACCGACACCAAAAGCGCCGTTTTTAATTCGGGCGCGGGGCCAAACACGTACCAGATGCCAAAAGTAACCAAGGCAATAAAGATGACGATGGGCACAAACACGGCAGCGATTTGGTCTGCCAACCGCTGTATGGGCGCCTTACGTCCTTGCGCTTCTTTGGTCAGTCGGATAATTTGCTGCAAGGTGGTCATCGCCCCAACTTGTGTAGCCACCATCTGCAAGGAACCACTCAGCAGAACCGTGCCCGATCGGACTGTATCGCCAAGGCTTTTCTCGACAGGAATGGGTTCTCCCGTTAAGCTACTTTCATCCACCGCAGCTTGACCCTCCACAACCACACCATCCACCGGAATCCGAGCGCCGGGCTTGAGCAAAACCACATCACCTACTTGTAATTTGGAAGAAGGAACTTCAACAATGCCTTCGTATCGCCGCACGAAAGACGTTGGCGGCGCTAAATCCATCAAGCCACGTACCGCTTGTCCGGTTTTTTGCTTGCCCTTGGCCTCCAACCATCGCCCCAAAAGAAGCAGGGTGATGATGACCGCCGCAGCCTCAAAATAGACTTGGGTATGGTGTGTCCCCACGGCGTGTAAGGCCATGGGTTGAATCATCGAATAAACGCTGAAAAAATAGGCTGCACTTACGCCCAAGGCGACCAAGGTGTTCATATCTGCTCCGCCGTGTCGGCCTACCCGCCAAGCACCTTCAAAAAAAGGCATTCCACTCCAAAAAACGACGGGCGTGGTGAGGAGGAACAAAACAAGGTTAACACCCGGAAAATCTAAAGCCCCATGTGACATCGAGATGACAAATACTGGCAGCGTAAAACACAAGGCAACCCAAAAACGCTTTTGATAATCACCCGATTCATCTTCGAAAAAGGCACTGTGTGGAGTGGCGTCTTCTGCAAGGTCTGGAACGGTAAAGCCTGTTTTTTCAATCGCTTGTACCATTTGATCCCGCATAATTTCCTGTGGATCAAATATGATGTTCGCCTGTGCCGTAGCCAAATTTACCCGCACTTCCGAAATGCCCTTCTGTTTGTTCAGATTACGTTCGATGCGGGCGACACACGAAGCACAGGTCATGCCCTCAACAGGTAAGGTGATTTCTACCAATGGTTTGGTACTGGATTTGTCCGACATCTTGTTGGGTTTTATCTACGGGGAAAACGGCTTAGGTTGGGGCAAGTTCCTTTGTAATATCGTTTCGTGCCGATTGTATTGAATTTTCTCAACTTCCACCAAAACGATTTCGGTAGTCTATGGATGTAGTAATCAGGCTGTACAAGGTAATTGTTGCGCTATTCTTATCGTTCAATGTAATACCAATTCGGAATTAAGAGTGTGCTTTACCCATCAACGCTTCCAACCCTTTGGGTGTTGAAAGGTTGATTTTACTTCGTCAGTTCGCCTTGCTCATGTCAATACCTAATCCCAATTTGGAATTAAGAGTGTGCTTTACCCATCAACGCTTCCAACCCTTTGGGTGTTGAAAGGTTGATTTTACTTCGTCAGTTCGCCTTGCTCATGTCAATACCTAAAAGATTTAGAATGTCAACCTATAAATAGTGATTTTCCTTTTGAATAGTGATTTTCCCTTGTTGATATTGAGTATGTTCGGTTTTTTTCGTCGGATAAAAAAATGTCGTGGCCAAAGTAAATACTATCACTTTTTTAGGCGATTTCCGGCCAATAGAAAACAAAAAAAGGCGCTACCGGATGGGGTAACGCCTGCGGCCCGTATGGCCACCTCCTTGTAAGTATCTCATTCATTTCGATCCCCCGTGTTTACCTAATATCCGTTACACCTTCCAAAAACAAACGCAGACGCCCAAAAACTGCTTTCCACCAAACAACGGCTACGCTTTCCGCTTCTTGTCTGTTTGATCAATAACATCGTTCATCAAATCCGACATCGCCGGCGCTTTCACATCAGTCGCAACCGCATCATTCGCCATCAAGGCGTTCATAATCCCATACCCCACAAAACCCAGAAATAACAATCCCCCAAACCCCAGCAACACCGTCGCTGTACTCGCAGCACCCACAGAAGCACCAAACGTCGCAATCACAACGCGGCCAGTGCTGAAAACAAAACTTGGATTTGTCATAAGAACCTCCATTTTTAGGTTTAAATCCGGTGACTTTCACCGATGCACCAAGATACGGAGGTCAATACAGGGAAGTGCCAAACGTTGAATTCAATGTTTTGTTCGTCTGTTTTTTCTTACTTATACCTTGTTAAATGTTGTAAATAAATCAGGATATGATCTGAATTGCGTAAATTTAAAAGTGACCACCTTTTTTCCATTTTCCGTTTCGGTCACCAAACGTTCGGACGTTGAGGCTACACACGCGATGCCTGCCGCCTGAAAGAGCGCCACAAGGGTAAACGTGAGGGTCATTTCCCCCATCACATGAATGGCCGAAGGAAACATGGGCTTGACGGCTTCCACCACCGATTTCGCCAAGTCCGACACGGCCTCCGAAGACCACGCCGGATCTACCGCCGGAAAGGGAAAGTCCACCACAGCGCCAAAACGGGCCTCCGCCTCGGCCTTCTGAACGTCCTGCCAAGTGGCATAAGGATGATTGGAGAGATTAAGAAGCATGGGGGCTGTTTTTTTGCTGGGGAGTGAGTAATGTTGTGATTTCCTCGATCAATAATTGTTTGTCTTGTGGACTTATTTTCTTAGTCGTGCGAAAACTGGTTAATTCAATGATTTTGATGTTGCGTGATGAAGCAAGTTCATGAATTTCGGGCTTGTACTTTGTTGAACTGACCAAAATTTTATAGGTATATATCCCCAGATATTCCCGCCCGCCAATGGTATTTAGTTGGTCTATTCCTTTTTTGGGTTCATCCCTGGGGTCTTTATCCTTGATCTCGATAACTGCAACTTGGTTTTTGATTCTTACCAAAAGGTCAATATCTATTTGGCTTCCTGCTTTTTGAGGCTTGATGCCCACCTTTCGTTCGTCCACTTTTCCACTTAAAGCGTCAAAAACGGCTTTTTCAAATACACCACCATCTTTTTCACTAAAGCCTTTTTTAGCATATCCTTTTAGAAAGGCCATGAGATAGTCATGAATGGTAATGAGTGCCGGAAGTTCTATGGGACCTTCTAATTTTGGTAAAGCAAGGGGTTTGTCAAAAACGTATTGATACAAAAAAGTACGTTTGGCTTCAGTTTCTAAATAATAGACAGGTAGTGCGCTTTCTTGGGCAAGTTGGTATCCTGCTAAGGCCATTGGTTTCGTTCCACCAGTCAGGTTCAATGCCACGTCAGGATATTTTTGTAGTTTAGGCCGCAACTCGTCCGAGATCATACCAATGTTATAGCTATCCACTTGAATGATTTCAACATCAATGTGCAATCCAGCATCAGGCTGTTTTTGTTTTTCCGCAAAAAAATGCTTCAAACGTTCAGCACGCTCTTTCGTTTTGGTGGTACAAACCAGCACCAACCGCTCTGGTCTAAGGTGCAGCGCTGGCAATAAATTGGGTAACGGTTGCTCACCAACTAAGGAGATGAGGGTCATGGGGTTGGTCAAAGAATTAGTGTAGTGCTTTATCTAAGCGATCAAGGACGAATACCTTACCTTCAAAGTGCCCGAAGATTCGTTTAGCATCTTGATCTGCCCAAGCGTCTATTTCGTGGGTAGATGGGGGCTTAGGATTGCCTTTCAATGGCTTTAAGTCCAAAGATTTGAGATTTGTCCCATTCTCTATACAGATAGCTAAGTCATCCATTTTGTCGTTGAGTTCATTAATTCTGTTCTTGGGTAAACTCATCGTAGATTGTCTAAACGAATCGGAAAACCGGATAATATCTGACGGAGGTGGGTAAAGTTCACGTTCGTAAATTTCTCGCTTACTTCTATTCCAGACCAAATCTCCCCAATAGGATAACATGTACTCTTCACCAATGCGCATAAGGAAGGTATCCGAGATTTTACCCTTTCCTGAAATCTTTAACCCTTTTGCAAGCCTCCTGAATAATGCCAAATCCTGTATAAATGCCTCAGAAACATCCATTTTGATCGGAAGACGTGGCAAAGTGAGTAGGGTTGTGCTTCGTTCAAAAATATAGAATACCTCGTCTGCATAAAACATGGCAAGTGTTTGCAGGAAGCCATTAATAGATTTAAAACCGCCAGTCAAGTTAAAAATAATGTCATAACCTTGGTCTTTATATCCGACTAATGTTTCTTCAGCCCATTTAACCAGTTCTGAGAGGGCAACATGAAAACTATCAATGTTTTCTGTCTGAAGGTCTTTTCTACGTTCGATCGTAACGGCATAATGATTTTGGGTACGTAGCCAATCTTTTACCAGATCTGCAGTGAGTTTTCCCAAATAGGTATCTGTACAAATCAAAATGTGGTGGTCTGAAGTTGCTTTGGAAAAGTTACCATGGTAATATGAAATCAGGGCGTGAAGTTCAGCTGAACTTTTCTTGATCTCATCTAAGGTTTTATGGGCAAACCCTTCTTTGATGTTCTTGCTTAGTGACTCAATAAATGCCAGATCATCTGGTGATAAATCTGTTTCATTCTTTTTGTTTGCGTTCTTATTTATCCGAGAACGCGCTTCGTTTGAATCCGCAAGATTGGTTAATAGGCTGGTTCCACACGAAGAAATAATTAATTTCATAGTATTATAGGGTGTATGATAAAACAATGAGCCTGTAATGCAGTGTGCGTTAGGACTTTCTTTTAATCAGTGCCCATCCTGTCACATTCCAAGGTTCATCAGTGTCCATGATAATCCTTCGAGATTTAGGGAAGACAGGCACTTGGGATGGTTTGTATTTGCTGAGTCTAAAAGTATAGCGCATGTCATCCAGAGCATCATCATCCAAATAATCTCCTGTCATATGGATCCACCCCGAACCCCAGCCAAGGCGAACTAAGAAGCCCTCTTGGTTATTGGGGATGAATGTTAAAAGTTCTTTAAGGCTTTCTCGTACTTGATTTAAACCCTGCATGTCAAACCAATCAATTTCATCTTCTATTTTTTCTTTGGCATAATCGTTACAGATGGTGCAAAGTTGTTCCCATGTTATCTTTTTCTTTTGAAGGCTTATAGGAACCAGGCTATGCAGCGCCAAAAAATGATCCAGCCCAATGCTTAAGTTGGATTTTTGCTCCCATTTGATCATTTCAGCAAAAATATCATAGGATTTATAATACCAGCCTTGTTTGTTTCGATCGCTGAGGCTAACAACCTTTACGCGATTGAGTTCCATCTGTTCTTGTTGGTAGTGCGCATCTGAAATTTGTAAAAATCGTCCCCAGTTTTCGTTGGGCGTTTTTCCCAATAGATAATCCACTATAGGTTCAGCAGCCCATTCATTACGTCTATTCTGCCTGACCTTTCCTAAAAGGGTACGTTTCGTTGGCTCGTTCAACAAGTTCCAATAATGGTGTACAAAAGCGGTACGAATGGCTCCTTTTATTGAAGAGCCGGGAAGATAAGGTGTACCCAATCCTGTTCGGATAAATGTTAATAAATCCTGTGAACCACATGCGGTTTCGTAATTCCGTGTGCCAATGCTTTCCTCCGAAATTTTCCGCAAGACGTTTAGAGGCGGTGCGTCACCTTGAACAACGCGGTTGAGTTGGTCTTCGTGATGGCGGAGGTAAGAGAATAATATATCTTGCGGAATAATAGAGATTATATTAGGTTAAATTTTTAAATTACGCGCGCGCGAAGCTATGAAATACGATCAATGGTTAAAAAATCCGATTCGCTTCTTAGCCATGACAGGCTATACGCTTGAGCAGTTCCGTACTTT
>Ga0209573_1000389_pt1 | contig 95901 bp, 55 predicted proteins | sample TNRBio252014_DNA_FD_185870 | JGI IMG/M metagenome (GOLD analysis project Ga0209573, IMG submission 185870) | Wastewater treatment Type I Accumulibacter community from EBPR Bioreactor in Madison, WI, USA - TNR Reactor_6/25/2014_ DNA (SPAdes)... | ecosystem: Engineered > Bioreactor > EBPR >...
GATTTTGATTGCATGTCTTATTCACCTATTAAGTGTAGATCTGATTTTTAATTACTATGCAATATAAACGAATGAAAGGCTAGTTTCGTTGAATAATAATTGATTTTTATGAAAAATAATCGCGGAATTTAGGTTTAAATTATTTTCACTCCATTCTTCTATCGTAAATGAGCAATTACCTGAGTCGAGATTATTCAATTCCAACTTCCCATTTGCATCCAAAATAAGCGGAAAATTATTATGCCTTATACAAATAAAAGAACCTGCATTCCGTGGCGCAGCACTAAAGATTAGTTTGCCACAACGAACCATTTTAATTTCCAATTCATTTTCTTTTAAAACATCAATGTCTTTGAAAAATGATTTGTAGCTATTTTCCATTGCGTAAACATGATACAAAGAATTTAAATTTGTAAATACAACCTCTCCTTTATGATTTGTTGGTAAAGTTTTTGAAAAACCATAATCATCAGATATCATAATAGAGACAAAGGGCATGGGGTTATTATTCAGATCATCAACAACCGTCACTTTAAAAGCAGTCCCCTCGCTTAACTCAAGTTTAATCTCATTAGGCAGGCTATTTGTTGGATTAAATGGGCCGAACTTAATAGGCGCATAACCTGGTGCATCAAAAATATAAACCGCTTCAAAACCAAAGTCAAATCTTATAAATCGATCACCATTTTTGTCATAATCAAAGTCTAAAGGAATAGTAAAACCATCAAATGCTTTGACACCAAGTTGCCCCTTATAAACTTTACCGTCGGGTAGCAATGCAGTAACTTTTCTTAGAGCTCTCTTTTCTAATTTAACCGTTAATAATTTTAATGGTATTGAAAATGTAATGAAATTATTGTCAGGTGTGGTGTGTGAAGGCTCTAACGAACCTAATAAATAGTTACCATGTTCTAAATTATAGAATTCATACTCACCTTGATGATTGGTGATGAATGTATACTGTGATGATAAATTTAAATTCATTAAATTAAATTTTTTATTCGAAAAAGGCAAACCATTTTCATCTATAAATTTCATTGTTACACTTTTTTCAGGCTCAAGATTTATGTTAACAGGTTTACTGATATCTTTATTTTCAAGAGCGGTTAAAGCAACCCCATGGCTAAAGTGATAAACCTTAATAATATAAGGTAGCTCATTACCATATTTTGTGATGCTAAACCTATAATCACCTGATTCTTCCGTTTCTAATTGTTCCAAAAGTATTTCAGCGTCTTCTTTTAAATACAAAAACACTTTTGCTCCTTTTACAGATTTGCCGTGTTTCTGAATTTTGCCTGAAACTAACCAATTCTCCGTTAAAGTAATTGTAAAGTTATTATTCTGAGAAAAGTCAAAATCCTGAACAGTCCAAAGGGTCTCATAGCTATTGTGAGTTATACAGAAAGTAAAATTCATTTGTTGCTTTAGATTTTTTACAATAGCTACACCTTCTTCATCGGTAACAGCATAAAATTCAACTGGATTAAAAGATGAAAATTTATTTATTTGTTTAAAACTATAACGATCATCTTCAAAGTGTGGTGCCACATAATAAGAAATATTCGCCCCTGATATTGGCAATCCATTTTTATTTATTACTTTTATTTTACCTTCAAAACTCTTTTCTAAATTTAAAAGATATAAACTTATTGCTGAATCAAGTCTAAGTAATTTAGGAATAAAGCCTTCTACAAAAACAACTAAGCCTACAATATTTTTCCCGAGTACATCATACTCGTAAACATTTTTACTATTTTTATATAAAATTTCCTTTTTGGAACTTGATACTTCTTTTTGTGTTTCTTCTTTACCGTCAAAGTTTCTAACATTGGTACAAGCAAAAACATTGATTTGATTGGGCTTATTAACCAAATCAAGATCGAGCAATATTTTTCTAGGTCTTTGCAATCTCACTTCTAGAAAAGATTTTTCATTAGCCAAAACGCTTATTTGGTATAAACCACTCGGAATGTAACCCTCTGCTTCAAAAATCACATTGTTAGTTCCCAACAAATTCGTCAAAGTATAAATACCTTTTTGTGAATCAAATGTCAATGGATTGAAATTTTTCACTAATGTGTTTTGACTAGAATCCTGTGGTACATAAACCCAATCCTGCGGAATAACGCAAAGGTTATTAATTACCTCATTTTCATCATTAGTTGCATAAATTTCTAGAGTACCACCTTTATATAATTTAATTTTGTTTTCATTTTTACCATAACCCGCAAAAATGTTTTTATAAAAAAGAGCGTAATCCTTCGTAAGCAGGGCAATCTTAAATTTTCCTATTTTATTGGTTGTAAATATAATTTTTCCACTTGAATCAGTTTCCAATGAATTAATTGTCGTCGTTTGAGATTCAGGCTCAAAATTATCATATGTGTATTCCAATAACACCGGATAATTTGGCAAAATAAGATTTGTCGCACCATCCATAAGGACGATTTCAATCACAACGCCAGCTTGTTTAATATTTTCATCATCTAGAATTGAATCATCTCGTTTTAAAGTTTGATCTACCACAACTTGACGATTTCGTGATTTTGATAAAACCTTGCCTTTATTACTGCTTTTAATATTGTGTTCATTATTATCGTTTGAAGGAATCGATTGACTCTTATTACTCTCAGTACTTTTAGGATTCAATAACTGATTTTCATTTTTTTGTTCAAAATAAAAAAGAAAAAATATTAAAACTATTAAAATTATAGAAACAATGAAAATTATATTCTTCACTTTAATTATTATATTTCCAAAAATAATTTTATTTGATTCGTAATTTCTAATTTACAAAGTAAAACGAATTAGCCCTATTCTTATATTAAACTTGAATATATCCAATATTTGACTTTTAATATCTTATTTTTTTTATGTGAGCCGAAATTGCTGATAAAATTTTCACTTCAATCCTAAAAAGGAATAGTTTTCTAATAGCAATTGATTGCTTATTAAAAATCCCCTGTCACCCTTATCTTTGATAGTGTAAAAAACTTATCAATTTTATGAAAGAGATTAAATGAAAAACTAGAGCGGCTGCTTTTTGCAGCCTCACTCTGGTCTTTTTTGATTGTGTGTGAAAAACTAGGTTTTAATTGATACGCTTTTTATGATTTTCGATAATCAATGATTTGATTTCTGAAAATGGCATTGCTCTTAATTTTGCAGTAGGAATTGCATTGGCACCGATTTCAGGCAAACCTGTAATGATTTCGCTTAAACATAAATTCTTGTTTGCAGTCACATCATCAACCCTTGAAATTGGAGTAAAGTGAGGAACTGTTTGCAAAACTTCAGGGTTTTGGTTAATTAATTCATAAATCGCTCTAACCGTATCTGCTAAACGATCTAACTCGGCTTTATTGTAAGATTCTGTTGGCTCAATCATTAACCCAAAAGCTTCTGGGAAAGCCACTGTTGGTGCGTGAAAGCCAAAATCCAAAAATAATTTACCGATTCTAGAAATGATATTGGCTCGTGGCACACCTGCGGCCTCAATTTTTTTGAATAATTCGTCTGGCAAAGTGATGATAAACTCATGCATTCTTGGTGATTTTTCAGCCCCTTTTGGCAATGTAGGGTAAATATCAGCTAATTTTTTATGTAAATATCGAGCCGATAAAACCGCTACTGCTGACATTCTTCTTACGCCTTCTTTGCCTAATCGAGCCATATAGGTGTAACACCTTACTTTATGGCCAAAATTACCAAAATGTCGATGAAAACTACCAATCGATTTTTTTTGTTTAAAAAATGAAAATTTGCCGTTAGCATCTTTTACAATGTTATAGCCAGGTAAAAAATCAATTAATTTTTCACTTACACCAACGGCACCATCGCCTGGCCCGCCACCACCGTGTGGTATCGACCAAGTTTTATGTAAGTTTTGGTGAACAGCGTCTACACCCATTTTAGTTAAATTCACCCAACCAGCAATGGCGTTCATATTGGCACCATCCATGTAAACTAGGCCGCCAACACTATGAATTTTTTCAGCAATTATTTTAAAGTTAGATTCCATAATGCCGGAAGTATTAGGGTTCGTTACCATAATACAAGAAATTCGTTTGCCATAGGTTGCAATTAATGATTCTAAATGTTTCATATCAACGCGACCTGTTTCGTCACTTTCGACTTTTACAACACCGTAGGCAATGCCATTTTCAACTTTTGTCTCAAAACCTGCAACAGTTGTAGTGGCAGGGTTTGTACCATGAGCTGAACCAGGAATTAAAACAATATCGCGATTTTTGTCACCTCTATCTAAATGATAGGCTTGAAACATTTTTATGGCAGCAAGCTCGCCTTGTGCACCTGCTAAAGGTTGCGTTGTCATTCCTGGTAAACCAGTTATCTTTTTTAACCATTCTTGTACATGATAAATCACTTCCATACTACCTTGCGACAAACTTTCTGGAGCTTCTGGGTGATTGGATTTAAACCCAGTTAATGCAGCGGCGTAATCATTGATATATGGGTTATATTTCATCGTGCAAGAACCTAGAGGGTAAATGCTTTCATCAGGGGATGCATTCAGCTCACCTAATGATTTATAATAAGAAACGATTTTGCTCTCATCAATTTTGATGATTCCAGTGGCTGATTTTCTTAGCGCTTTATCTGGTATTTCTGTGGCAACTGCTCCTGTTTTATTTTTGGTTACCCCTAATACTTTTTTGAATACAGCAACTAGTTCATTTACATTTTGATCTGTTTGAATATCAGAAAACGAAACTAAAATTAAATTTCCACCATTGGTTAGTCGCTTAGAAACATCTACACCTGGCAAAATGCCCTCTAAAGAACATTTTTCAATAAAATCTGCAACGGGTATTGGCAATTTTAAAGTGAATTCATTTAAGAATGCAGTTTTTGGGAAAACAGCTTCAACACCTTCAATGGCTGTTAATTTTTCATACGCCGCTACTGCCGTTGCTCGCGCCTTGGTAATTGCTTTTTTTAAACCTTCATCGCCTTTTGCTAGTAAAGCCGCGCCAGCAACTGTTGCTACATAGGCTTGATTAGAACAAATATTGGAAGTTGCTTTTTCTCTACGAATGTGTTGTTCTCTTGTTGACAAAACCAATAATTTGCAATCTTTACCGTATTGATCTTTACCAGCCCCAACAAAACGACCTGCAGTGGATCGAATACTTACTTTATCGTTGTCATTAAAACGAATGCCAAATACGCCAAGACCAGGGCCACCAAATAATGGAGGTAATGCCATCGGCTGCCCTTCACCCACAATCATGTTGCAACCATTTTCACCAAATTGAGCAGGAGGTTTCAAGCCACCATTTGCAATTGATAAAGGGTCGATAATCGCAATACTTTGTGCGCCAACTTCTTTTGCTAAATCGGTCAAAGCATCGACATTTTCAATGTTACCAAAATAATTAACTTGAGGGAAAGCAATTACCGCTAAATCTTTGCCAATTTCCAGCGCTTTCTTTTTTACGGCATCTACACAAACAACACCTTTTGCGGGGTCACATTCCACAAACACCAATTTTAATTTTGTATCTCTAACATGCGTCTCTAGAACTTGACGATCCCCTGGGTAAATACTACCAAGCACGATGGCAGTAGAACCATCTTTGTGAATGCGTAGAGCACAATTTAATGCTTCAAACAAAGCTGTCGAGCGGTCATACATAGAGGCATTAATGGCTTCAAAACCTGTTAATTGGGCTAAAAGCGATGCGTAAATCCAATGGGTAATTAATGTGCCTTGGCTTCTTTCGGGTTGGTATGGGGTATAAGCCGTAGTTAAACCTCTGATGCCTAATATATCACTAACCAGATTTGGCAAACCAAAACTTTGTAAACCATCACCAGCAAATGACAAAACTTTTTTGTTCTTTTCAGATATTTGATATAGGTGCTTTTGTAAATCTTCATAAGAAAGTTCTTCTGGTAAATCAAAAGAATTGCCAAACTTGATTTCGTCTGGAATATGATCAAAAAGATCTTCTAATTTTTTAGCACCAACTACTTTTAACATTTCAGCAATGTCATTTTCAGAAGCTGTAATATAATGTCTGGCTAATTCTCTTGATAGTTTTTTCGGGTCATAACCCAGTTCTGGCATCATATTTTTTTCTTTCGTAATATTTAAATTTCAGTCGTTGGAATCACAAAAATTGTTTATGGCGACAGTTTAGCCACCGCCACTTTTTTTATAATAATTTTTGATAACTGTCGTAACTCAATAAATTATCAATTTCAGATTTATTTGATAGCTTCACTTTGTATAACCAACCTTTTTGGTATGGGTCTTGGTTTACTAGTTCAGGGTTATTTTCTAATTCTTTATTAATTGCTGTAATCTCACCAGATACAGGCGAATAGATCTCTGATACTGCTTTGACAGATTCAACGGTTCCTGTTTGGTCGCCTTGCGAAAATTTTGCACCAATTTTTGGGTTTTCTATAAAAGTGATATCGCCTAATGCATCTTGTGCGTGTGCCGTAATGCCAACAACGCCAATATCACCTTCTACGCGTACCCATTCATGTTCTTTTGTGTATTTCAAGTTTTGTTCACTCATGACTGCAATTTCCTCCTTGCTGTACCTTCTTTATAAAACGGAAGTTCAACGATGGTAGCACTTAACTGAGCACGACCAATGTCGATTGTTAATTTATTACCCAATTTCTCATATTCTGGTTTTACATAGCCCAAAGCGATTGCTTTACCGACCGAAGGGCCAAAAGAACCAGAACTTACAACCCCAATTTCCTGACCACTCTCATTTAATATTTTAGAACCTTCTCTTGCGGCTCGCTTTGATTCAAGTTCTAAAGCAACTAAAACTTGTTTTGGCGCATCTTTGGCTTTTAACACTTCTTTTTTGCCAATAAAATCCGTTTCTACAGCCACAAAACGGTCTAGTTTTGCTTCAAACGGAGTAATTTTCTCATTTAATTCATGACCATATAATGCCAAACCTACTTCAAGTCGTAAAGTGTCTCTTGCACCAAGCCCAATAGGTAAAACATCGGGGTTGGAAAGTAGCTTTTGCCAAATAGCTACAACACTTTGATTATCACAATAAATTTCTACGCCCAATTCACCCGTATAACCGGTACGAGAAATCGTAATATCTTTGTTGTTAAACTTAAAAACTTCAATCTCAAAATATTTCAAATGCGTTGCATCAATACCCAAAGATTTCTTTAATACTTCAAAAGAAAGCGGACCTTGTAAATCAATTTTAGAGGTATCGTCTGATATGTTCGAAATAGATACATCTTGAGGCAAATGGCTTTTGATCCAGTTGAAATCCACTAACTGTCTGGAAGCATTACACACAATCATATATTTGGATTCAGATAAACGGTATGTAATCATATCGTCAATGACACCGCCTTGATCATTCGTTAATAAACCATAACGGCATTTTTTAACTGGTAAAGTTTCAATATTACAGGTGACCAATTTATTAATTGCTTGACCAGCGTTTTTACCTTCTACAATAAACTCACCCATGTGGCCAATGTCAAATATACCCGCTTTGCTTCTTGTGTGGTTGTGTTCCTCGATCACTCCAACATATTGAACAGGTAGCTCCCAACCTGCAAAATCAACCATCTTTCCTTTGCTTGCTATATGATCTTGATACAGTGCCGTACGAAACATAAATTTGCCTATCTTGTTATGGATGAATTATTAAAACACTATCTATAGATAGAAAAGGAGGGCAATATATCAAAAATCAGTTGCAATACAATGTTAAAAAATCCAATTCAAAAACCTTGTTTCAAATCTTTTCTTGAAGAAAACATGATTGATTAAAATTGCTAATTATTTTCAAATAGAAAACTTTTTTGTATAGAAGGTCGGATATCGGAAATCAAATTAAAACTTTACATTTTCCGCCTGTTTTGGCGTTATTTAGAAACTTCTTCCGTTGGAGTATCCTCATAAACAGGTGGAGGGTTTTTTTCAAATACTTCTGCATTTGTATCAGTTGAATAAATGACATCGCATACCGTTTTCAATTTTTCTTGATCACAGCCCGTGACTAGAATTAAATCTTTGAAGCGATCTGCTAATTCCCGAAATAAACTTAGTGATGATTGAATTTGTTGCTCTGAAAAGCCTTCAAATGGAAAATCTAGAAAAAAAGCTTTATGTGAAAAACTCAAATAGTGAGCAAGTCTAACAGGTGCTTTGTCTTGACTGTTTAATTTAGCCCCTTTTTTAATTTCATCTTTGTTAATAGTTGGGAAATATCTTAAAATTAAATCTGCCCGACTTAGCATGTATTTCGAACTAGAAAAAATTCTTTCTAAAAAACCAATGCTTGGGAAAATTGCTCCTTTTGAGAACATTTCTAGTGGCGCGTTGACTTCCCCCCCTTTTTGCCCTAATTCACTTCCATCATATAAAACTCGACCACTTGAGGGGTTAAAATGCCCTGCCATAATCCCCATTAATTTGGAAAGACTCGTTTCGTCAGCGCCAACCACCCCAATTACTTGACCTTGCAAACAAGAAACAGTTAAATCTTTAAAATTGCATTTTTGATTAAAAATGCTTGTTAATTGATTCCCAACCACTGTTCTCATGTTAATAATCCTTATTTTTGATACAATCATCAGGAGGGATTATACTAAAAATTTCATTATTACAAACCCAACTTATGAAAACAATATTACTAGATCGCGATGGGGTTATAAACCCATACATGCCTGAAGATTATGTAAAAGGCCTATCGCAATGGGTTTGGCAACCGAAAGCCATAGAGGCCTTACAACTTTTATCGCAAAACAACTATCGAATTATTTTCGTTACCAATCAATCTTGTATTAATCGTAAAATCGTCAGTTACCGCACTGTACATGCTATCCATGAAAAAATTAAAACGGATTTATTACCATATGGGGTTACAAAAGTATCTTTTGTCATCTGCCATCATACGGATAAAGACCAGTGCCAATGCCGCAAACCAAATGCAGAAAATATTTTTAAATTAATCAGTTCCTATAGATTAGATCCTAAAACTACAATTTTTATGGGTGATTCCCCTTCTGACATGCAAGCTGGCCAAAAAGCAAATTTACAGACAATTGCTATAAAATCTGGCAACCCAAAAATGGAAGAGTATTTGCAAAAAACTAAACAAGTACACTTCAATAATCTCTTAGAGGCAGTTCAGAGCCTATTTCTGTTGCCTCCTAGATGATTTAAAAACAAATTTTTTCATCTATTAAAAAATATTGAACCTTACATTTGAAAACAATAGATTTTAGGGCTATACTTAACTTACTTTAATTTCCCAAAAGATGAGACTAATTGTATGAATGACGCCCCCCCTATTAAACCTAAAATTTTTGTGGTAGATGATGATATAGAAATTATTAATTTTATTACTTTAATTTTCAAAAAAGAATATCAAATTGAATCAGCTTTAAACGGTGAAGCTGCAAAAAACAAAATGATAGCCTTTAACCCTGATATTTTGCTAACAGATATTACGATGCCTGTTTTGGATGGTTATGAACTCGTAAAATGGGTACGAATACAAAGTTGTTTTAAAAATCTCAAAGTATTATTTTTGTCAGGCTTAGGCGGCCATGCGGATCGTCTAAAAGGCTATGAAATGGGAGCTGATGATTTCATTTCAAAGCCTTTTAACACGCAAGAATTATTAGCAAAAGTAAAAGTGTTTGCGCGGTTAAAATTGGCCGAAGATGAGTTATTACAGCTCAATAAAAATTTAGAAGAACAAATAAGACTTAGGTCAGAGCAATTATTACAAAGCGAAAAGCTTGCCTTTTTAGGGCGCAATACTGCTGGTATCATCCATAATTTGAATAGTCCGCTTTGTGCTATCATTGGTATTGGTGCACTTTTAAAACAAATATACCCCGAAGACAAAACCATTGATGTTTTGATAAATGCTTCTGCAAAAATGCAAGAAATTGTTTCAGGTATTTTAAAATCTGCAAGATCCCGCAATACTGCCCGATTTAAACCGCTTCAACTAAATGATATTTTATCAACAGAATTAAAACAAATTGAAAATAGCATTTATGGGCAAAATGTTGTCATCCGAACAAATTTTGGAGATATTCCAGAAATACAAGGTATAGAATCTGATTTTGGGCAAATTTTCGGCAACATTATTGATAATGCGATTCAAGCTATGACTCAATCGCCTGTTAAGAACCTAACCATAACTACCATTGAAAAAGACGGTGAAATATGCATAACTATCGAAGATACAGGTTATGGCATTGCCAAAGAAAATTTAGAAAAAATATTTGACCCCTTTTTCACGACTAAACCTTCAGTTTCCAAAAATGGAGAGCCAATCGGTACGGGGCTAGGCATGCCAACCTGTAAAACCATGTTAGAAGGCTATCACGGCAGAATGTTAGTTGATTCAACGATAAATGTCGGTACTATTCTTAAGATTTTTGTACCTATACCGAAAAAACGAACAATCAATGAGCTTATCGAATAAAAAAATCAAATATATCAAAAATTCTGCAAATCAAAAAACTAGTAAAGAATTGAGCATAGAGCTAAATGTTTCAGAAAAAGAAATAGAAGAAATTTTAGCAGAAAATGTAGGAAATAATCTGACATTATCATCCAATGGCAAACCGCAAGATGTAACTCCCCTTTCATTGCATACGGCACTAATTCTAATAGTGGCCATTATGATTTTTTTTGTACCATTAAGAATTAACGACTCTTCCTATTATGATTTTGCCAACCTTGCTCAAGAAATTTATGTGCAATCCATCTGTGGTTTTATTGCATTTATTTGGCTGATCGATTGTGCTCTATCTGGTAATTTTACAATTAAAAAATGCAGTCTTTATTTACCTATTTTAGGTATTATTATTTGGTCATTTATTTCCTTAACTTGGACAACAAATATTCCAGAAAGCTTGGACGCTATCTGTCAATGGCTTGCCTGTTCGATAATATTTTTTGTTGTATACAACATGATAAAATCGCCTCTCGATGTGTCTATCTTAATGGCAGCAGTTTTTAGTTCCTTGTTTTATTTGGTAATAATCGGCTTTATGCAATTTTTTGACAAAAGCTTTTCACTTTATAGCCAAGTGATTTCGCCAGCGGGTACTTTTGGTAATAAAAATATGTTTAGCGATTACCTAGTGATCACATTACCTATATGCTTTTACTTTTTTGCCAATGGTAAAGGCAATGCAAGATTACTACTTCAGATTTTGTCGGCTTGTGTTTTTCTTGCTGCAGTCATTTTAATCACACTATCAAAAACACGAGCTGGCATTGTAACTTTTCCTGTTTTATTTATAGTTTTTGTCGTTGGCTTAATTGTTTTAAATTATCAAAGTATCCGCCAAAAGACAACTCTTATATTCACTAAACAAAAACTTTTTATTTTAGGTGTCTTCACCCTCTTATTTCCTTTAATTTTATTTTTGATTATGAACAACTACAAACAAGACGGTTTTAAAAAAGAAGATTTCAAAAATCGAATTAACTCCATTTTTAATTTCCCAGAAAATGATAAAAAAGCTTTGAACACTGAACTAAAAGATACCCAAATAACACCAGTTTCCGATAGCACAACTATTCGTTTAATAGCGTGGCGGAACACAATAGAAATGATAAAAGAAAAACCGTTAATTGGATACGGCTTAAACAATTGGCAAATTCACTATGCTGATTTTCGTCGTGCTTATTATAACGACCCCACCTATCAACCTGGTTTGATTTTGGCCCAAGTCCATAATGATTTTTTACAGATAACAGCAGAACTAGGTCTTATAGGTTTTGCCTTATTTGCTTGGTTCGTAATCGGGTTATTTGTTTTTTTCTTTAAAATTTTTCTCTCAAAAACCGACCCTGTAGAATCCAAGTTAAAAGCACTATCTATCTTAATTTGTTTAATTGGTTTTGGGTTTGCATGTTTTTTTAGTTTTTTAATGGTTAAAGGCACACCCACTTTACTACTATTTTTGTATGCTGCGATTCTAGCTAGTTTATTTTACCAATCTGATTCCTACCAACCTAAGAATAATAAAAAAAATTTTTCCTTGCCACCTGTTATTTCAGGTATAGCAATAATTCCAGTTTTTATTATAGCAATTTGGGTAAGTGTGGAAGAAAACAAAAGAGCAAAAGCCGACCAATTGTTTAAAACGGCAAATGACAACTTTACCACCCAAAAATTTGAAGCCGTAATTCCTGCGTGTTTAGAAATCTTAAAACTTACCCCTAATTTAAATAAAACTCACTTTATTTTAGCCAATGCTTATATGTCTACAAATAATTTTGAGGGCGCAATTAAACACATGGAAATTGGACTAAAATACTACCCCAATGATTTGATGGCCCTTTTTCAAATTGGCACAATTTATATAAGGCAATTAAAGTCTCTTTTAGAATCAAACAGCCAAGATATAAAAGAAATACAAAGACTAGAAGACCAGACTGTTTTTTGGTACAACAAAGCATTTAAGATACGCAATGATTTTTCAAAAGCCTGGAACAATTTAGGTTTTTTGCATGAAAGAAAGGCCTTTCGATTCAAAAATCAAGGTAATATAGAAGCCGCAAATTTAGCTCTCGATGAAGCCCTCAAATGTTTTGAAAATGCTATTTCCACTGATCCAAATTATTCGGATGCTTTGTTAAATAAGTCTAATATTTTGAATGAGAAGAAAAACTATGACTTAGCAGCAGAATTAGCCATGAAAGTTTTAAAAAATACACATCAAAGATATCTAGATCAAGACTCGAAATACCAAAATCTTATTGCAACCAATTTTCAAAAATCAACTGGGGTTTTTAATGAGGCAATTACAAAAAGAGCAGCCGCAAGACAAGAATACCTAAACTCTGGTTCTAAATCAGTAGCCTTATTAAGAGTCATTTATTCTCGTAATAATCAAATTGAAAAATTATTTGAAGTTTTTGAATACGAAAGAAATATCATTATTCAAAAGGTTGAAAGTCAAAATGAAAAATACGAAATTGCAAAAAGAGAATTCGAATATGCTAAATCAGACCCTAGAAATATTCGACCAGGCATGAACCTTGAACAATACCAAGATTATGCTGCAGACGAGAAAAAAATAAAAGAAGAATTTGAAAAAGAAGCTTTTGAAAAAATAGCCCTATTACTAATTGAAAGTGGTGAAGCCCATCGCGTTCTCGGTAGAATTACAGAATGTTTGCAGTCTTTACAAAAAGTGGTTGAATTAAGTAAAACAAAAGAAATTCCCAAACAAGTTACATATGCTAGATTAAAAATGAATGAATTGTTCATGTTTTCAAACGACCCCAATTTGCCTTCTAAATTTGATCAAATCGAAGAAAATTTTGAAAAAGCCAACTACAATCTTGAAAAAGAGATCAACGATTATAAAACTCTTTTACAGGCTCACTTTAATCAAATTAAACAAAACACAAAAAAATAGAAACTAAGGGCACTACCCTACAATAATTGCATTTAAGTAATTACAAATCGTAGCGCCAAGCAGTGACTTGGCTCTTTTACACCGATTATGTACTATGGTGGTTCAAAGGAAAATAAAATAAATTCTAAAATCTGCAACTAAAAACTTTTTGTTATCGTAAACACTTTACTCGTAATGATTTAGACTGATTTACATAGAGCCAAAACAGTGCCTTGTCTCTAATTTACCCGCTATTCTTTTTATAACTTATCAGCAAATATGAACTTTTAAAATCAGTCTATTTTTTAACAGCGCAATTTTGGTGAAAAGTAATAATTGAAACCAGTGCAATCAGGTAATATTAATACCTAATTCTCATTAATTTGGCTTGAAACATTTACAAAAATTATAACAAAATCCTTTAACATTATATGGATGTTTGCTTGCTTCGAGGTAAAACTTTTCTATACTGTTGTCATAATTTACAAAAATTTTCATATAGCAAAGGCGCTTCTGATGGCTCTATCAAGATCAAATAGACGCACTACCGATAGAATTAGTAAGACAAGTGAAGAAAGTAGCTCCTCTGGCTCTTCCTCTAAACGATCTGCGGCATCGCCTTCACAACGCAAATCAGTACAACCTCAAGCACCTGAACAAACAAAAGCAAGTGGTAGTATTTCTAAAAGAGCACCAGCAGCTACCCCATCACAAAGAAAACCTGTAGATGCTAACACGAATACAAACACAACGGCATCTAGTTCAAAAAGAAGCCCTGCACCTACACCAGCAAAAACTGGGGCATTAGACACTTCAACCGCTAAAAAAACTTCAGCTTCTATGCCTGCAAAACCTGCAACGAATAATGTCGCCCCGAAAGCTGTAGAACAAAAAGCCGAAAGAGAATTACCACCTTCTTCTATTAGCAAAAGACAGCCAATCATTCCAGCTAGTGAAGGTAAAAAAACAAGCGGAAGATTACCAGCGGCAGAATCCAAAAGTAGTTCAAAAGTGCCAATTAAACCAAATATCGTATCCTCTAGTGAAACAACTATTGCAAAATCTCCTAACTCCTTAAGTTCGCGTAAAATCGTAACCAATACAAACGCTGAACCAGAAGAGGCAGTCAAAAACCCATCTAAGAGATCTAGAGCAGGTGCAGGTCAAAAATCGGGTAGATCGGGTAAAGTTGCTCCCAAAAAATCTTCAAGTGCAAATAACAATATAATCTATGGCATATTGGGTGCAATTTTGTTGGTTTTGATAATATTAATTGTTTCTAAAGCAACAGGCGGTAATGATAAGCAAAAAATAATCGTAAAAGCAAATAACCTAGATAGTGGTGTTGAAATTTGTAGAAAAGCCAGAGATATGTACAATAGCGATAGAGAAAAGTCCCCAGAAGCATTAGAATTATTAGAACAGGGAATTTCAATGATAAATAGCGCTCTTGACCCTATGCGTGATTCTCAGAATAATTTACCCGCTAACATGCGTGGGTATGATTCTAAATTGGCCGATTGGAATGGTTTTAGAAAAACACTTAAAGAAGAAACATATCAAGTAAAAGCAAGAAAAGAAAGAGCAAACAAATAAAAATTTAAATTATAGTCTTATTTAAAGAAAATATTCGTTACAAATATAAAATTAAAAATCTATTCATTTGCTACCTAAACGCAATTCAATAGAGATAGAAAGGGCTTTAAAAAATGATTCGATTGGGTTTGAATGGCGCTGCTGGTCGCATGGGAAAAAGAATTTCGTCTATTATTCACAATGATAAAAATACCAAACTATGTTTAGCACTTGAACACGAAAATCATGCAGAATTAGGCAAAGACATGGGTATTTTGAACGGTGAAGGCTCTATGGGTATTAACCTGACTTCTCAATTCAAAAACGAAAACTTAAATGCAATAATAGATTTTAGCAACCCTACGGCCGCTTTAAAACTCGCCTATTTATGTGCTGAACATAAAATTGCATTTGTAACAGGAACTACCGGAATGTCCGATTCGCAACTTGCAGAAATCCGAAACCTTTCTTCAAAGATTCCCGTTCTGATAGGTTCGAATATGAGCCTGGGGGTAAATTTATTATTTAAATTCGCTGCTCAAATTGCAAAATCTTTGGGTGATGAGTATGATATTGAAATCATTGAAAAACATCATCGATTTAAAAAAGATGCTCCTTCAGGCACAGCCATTTCAATTGCGCAATCAATTGCTAGTGAAATCAATCGTGATTTGAATCAAGTTGCCGTTAATGGTCGCGAAGGACAAACCGGAGAAAGAACTAAAAAAGAAATCGGTATTCATGCTGTAAGAGCAGGTGATATTGTGGGTGAACATACGATTATCTATGGCGCATTAGGGGAAACTATCGAATTAACACACCGCGCTCATACAAGAGATACTTTTGCTAGCGGTGCTGTAACTGCTGCAAAATGGATCAGTGGTAAGCCACCTGCTGTTTACACTATGTATGATGTATTGGGTTTGTAAATATGGCTTCAATCAAATTGTCTTTCATTTATTCCAAAGTTTAACCTCATGCAAGCAATAAATACCAATAAGTTTTATTCTGGCAAAAAACGCGAAGGTGACGACACGAAAATTGCCGTCCCCGTTTTAGAGAATGAAACAAAAAAATCTCCGCTATACAATGTTATCCTTTGGGATGATGATACGCATACCTATGAATATGTAATCAAAATGTTGATGGAAATATTTCAAATGAGATTTGAAGACGCCTATCGTCATACTTTAGAAGTAGATAAAAAAGGCAAAACGATTTGTATTACGACCCATCTTGAAAGGGCTGAACTAAAAGCAGAAATGATTCACAGCTACGGGCCTGATATCTTAATGCAAAACTCCAAAGGACCAATGAATGCTACTATTGAACCAGCTGTCTAAATATTGGGTTTTGGGCCTATTACTTATTCTTAGTGCATGTGGTGACCATAGCAAACCTACGGTCGAAACCAATGAATCAACCCCGCTTATCAACCTTACCACTGGGCCGTATGTCGTGGTCGTTGAAAAAGACCTGATAGTAGGTGTAGAAACAAAATTCGCTAAAAAAGAACCCATTTATACGGCAGTGCCACTACCCATTGGAATAGCAATTGTGAATCAAATATTGCCAGGCCAAATCATCATCTCAGGTATTAAAGCCGGTAGCACCAATTTTACAATTTCTGACTTAGCGAACCCAACAGCTGTTCCGCGTTCCATTCAGGTCACAGTCAAAGATAGGCCACTATTAGTTATAAAACCAACTGAATTAACGGGTCGGGTCAACCAATCGATTCTAATTGAAGTATCGACCTTAAATTTCGAAAATACACCCGTCTACACTTTTACGGTCAACAATACAAGTATTGGCCGTATAATCGACCCGGTTAATAACCCAAGCTTGATAGACTTGATTAAAGTAGGCACGACAACTGTCACTATAAAGGATGTTGCCAATAGCCTTTCCACAGATTATGATTTAACTGTCATTCCTTAAATTTTCAAATAGAAAATAAAAGTTTTCATTTTGTATAATTTTGGCAAAAACTGCCGTAATCTTGGCGAATTTTGCCGATTTTCATTAATTTCCTAAATTTTCTTTCCGATATAAAACATTGAAAGGTTTAAAAGGTATAAAAATGGCAACAAATCCAATTAATCAAGTTTCGGGGAATCTTGGTTATTCAAATTTTATCAAAAGTGAAAGCACACCTAAATCTAAACAGGTAGTAGCAAACCCTATGGATATTGTCTCTATAGGTAATCACTCCAAATCGATTCAAACGGATTCTCTATCATTAGTAAATAGAAAAGCGATTGAATCCATTAATTCGCGTGTTAATTCACAAGAAATGTCTCAGGATTTACTTGAAATCAATAAAAGATTATTGGAAAAAGCAAACAATATTGAAGGTGGCATAGAAGAAATTTCAGCCAAAGATAAAAATTATTTTAGCGCCCAAAATACTGCTGAAAGAATTTATAATTTTGCAACTTCATTTTACGAAACTTATCTAGCAGGCACAGGCAAAGTTGATTCAGAAGAAAGTCGTCAAGAATATAAAGATATCATCGGCAGTGCAATTGATGAGGGTTTTGAACAAGCGTTATCTATATTAGGAGACTTACCTGATAAGGTTTCACAAGAAATTCAAAATACAAGAGATATTATTTTTGAAAAATTAGATCGATTTGTGAAACTTGATGAAAAAACATATAACGAAAAGGTTGATGAAATTATCACTTCAAAGGTAAATGAAATTGATAAAGACAAATCTGGCAATTTAACAATTGAAGAAACCAATTTAAGCTCCGACTTTTTTAATGAGCTTGATGGCGATAAAAATGGCAATTTGAGCATTGCTGAAATCATTGAAGAGTTCAAAAGATTGGATGTTACAAAAGATTTATCGCCTGATTTAGTAGACTCTATTTTGAACAAATCTAAGTCTTTTGATGAAATAGCAATCGAAGCGGCTGCCGTTACTGTCAACACAGGTTTGACTTACGATTTTTTAACAAAAAACCCAAAAGTAGCCCAAGCGGTAATTAGCTTTTCTGGAACTGATGCTAGTTTTGCTAAGTATTTAGAAGCTAACCCAGAAGCCGTTAAAAAAATATTAGATAATCCATCGCAATTAAATGATGTAATTAGACAATATAAATTAAAGGCAGTTACTGACAAATTACAAGAAAGCCCAATTACAAAAGACTTCTTAGAAAACCGTCAAGCAGAATTGGATAATCTTTTTAATAACCCGAAATTATTAGAATATTTTAGGGAAAATCGAGATTCAGCTAAACGATTAGTTGATAGCTTTTCTACTGAGCAGGCATCTTAAAGCTACCTGCTCTAACCCTCTAGCCTCTCGCTAAAACAATTTTGTTTTACCCATGTCACAACTCGTTTAATGCCTAGGTACCCAGACCGTCTCGGTCTGGTAAAAAAAGACTAAAAAACAGGTGAAGTACCAAATTAAGGCCGTGCAACGATTGCCTGTTCTGCTTACCCATAAATGAGCTTTTGAAATCAACTCAAATTTACCAAATGCGTAATTTAGGTTGAAAGGTGGAACTGAAAAAAACCTAAAATTTGCATTAGATAAAATTGCAGAGCGAAAATTTAATGGTGTTCTTCTTGGCGAATATGGTAAAATCCTAAAAAATTAAAAATGGGATTTATTCATGAAGTTATTGTTTTTAGGTAGCCCCGAATTTGCGGTACCCACCTTAAAAGCCTTATTTGAGTCCAAACATGAAATTGTTGGGGTCATTACGCAACCAGATAAACCTTCAGGTCGTGGTGGGCATATTCAAGAAACCGCCGTAAAATCTTTTGCCATCGCCAATCAACTACCAGTATTCACTCCAGAAACTTGTCGATCAGAAGAAGCAAAAAAACTATTTCAAGATTTAAATTTCGATCTAGGCATTGTAGTAGCCTATGGCAATATTTTACCACAAAATATTTTAGATATACCCCCCAAAGGCTTTATCAATGCCCATGGGTCTCTTCTACCCAAATACCGAGGTGCCTCCCCTATTATTGCTCCCATTTTAAATGGCGATGAAAAAACAGGAATTTCGATTCAAAAAATGGTGAAAAAAGTAGATGCAGGTGATGTTATTTTATCTCTAGAAATTTTACTTGAGCCAACTGAAACCGCTCAGACTCTTCACGATAAACTTAGTGAATTAAGTGCCAAAGCTATTTTGCAAGTTTGTGAATTAATTGAAAATAATCGGGCTATTTACACACCACAAGATGAAGCCAAAGCAACCTTTGTTGGTAAATTAAATAAAGAAATGGGAAAAATCAATTGGGCAGAAGATGCAGCTGTAATAGAAAGAAAAATTCGTGGCTATACACCTTGGCCAGGATCCTTTTGTTTTGCAAAAATCGGCGGAAACCTAACTCGTATCAAAATCACTAAAGCAACCATTGCACAAATTGATTCTAAAATCAATACGATTCCCGGTAAAGTGATTTCTCTTGAGCCTTTTAATTTTATCATCGGCACTGGCAAAGGGGCAATACGCATTTTAGAAATGCAACGCGATGGCAAAAAAATTCAAGATACAGCGACTTTTTTAAACGGCAATAGAATTAATAAAGATGATCTTTGGGAGTAATATAAAATTCATGAAAGAAAATGACTTCAAATATTCCCCTCGAAGAAAACAAAAACTACATTACGAAGACCAAGAAGGTAAAAGTTATAAAATAGAAGATACCCCTGAAAAAGAAAGTCACTATCGTCGCAAAAAAGGTGATAAAAACATTCAAAATACAAAAATTGATGAGATTGACCCAGAGAAATCTGAAAAAGGAATGGTCATTGAAGTCTCAAGAAAAACGATTAAGGTTTTAATAAAAGAAGAAATTTATGATTGCTTAATTGGTGGTAATTTCATACAAAAGAACGAATCAGTTGTAGCTACAGGCGATTTTGTTCAAGTCGAACATATGGATAACAATAATTGGGTAATCAGAAAAGTCTTCCCTCGAACGACAAGATTATCACGACCGGCTGCTGCAGGCACAAAACTAAGTCTTGTAAAAGAAAAGGTAATTGCTGCTAATATTAATCTATTAGGAATAGTTGTCGCTACAACAAAACCTGCCTTTAAACCAGCTTTGATTGATCGCTATTTATTAACGGCAGAAAAATATGGAGTCAAAGTATTAATTATAATGAATAAAATAGACCTAATGGAAGATATCCCCCCTACCATACATGAGTATGAAAAATTAGGAATTCCCGTAATATATACTTCTGCAACTACTCATAAAGGAATCACCGAATTAAAAGATGCTTTAAAGGATAAAATATGCGTATTTGCTGGTCATTCTGGGGTAGGAAAAAGCTCATTATTAAATGAGTTAGTCGATAATCTCAATTTAAAAACATCTGATGTAGGTTCTGGCAAACACTGCTGGCGACACACAACCAGAAAATCAACCTTATATAAGTTGGATAATCAAGGCATCGTTATAGATACTCCAGGCATTAGAGAGTTAGGCGTTTGGGGCATAGCCCCAGAACAAGTTTCTTGGTACTTCCCTGAATTTCATGAACCATCAGAAAACTGCAAATATTCCAATTGTTCCCACGACCATGAACCCAAATGCAAGGTCAAAGAGCTAGTCGAGAATGGCACAATTTCAACCATGCGCTACGAAAGCTATCTAAGAGTTTACAACTCTTTAAAAGAAAATTAATTGCAGTATATCATATACAATTAAAATAACCAAACCCGTTAAAAGGTTATGACTTGCAAGTCAATCGGGCTATAATATTTAGGATCAAGAAACTACATTAAATAAATCGGCCGCATCGATGTCCAAATCCAGTCGAGTGACCATGTTGGGCGATTCATGAATCGCTCTACAAATTTTCTATGGTCTATTCATTTCTTTACTACAGTCTACGGTCTGCAATCTACAGTCTTAATTAGGCAGACAACCTGCAATTTAAATTCTACGAATTAATTCAATTGGCTTTAAAATTGAAGCTCGAAATGCTGGTAATATGCTAGCAAAAACGGCAACGAAATTAATAAAAAATACAATCATGATCAGACCTTCTTTGTGATATACGATTGGCAAAGTATCCACATAAAAAATATCTGGAGGAAAAGGATTATAATCTAAGAATTTTAAAATTTCATTTAAATGATTGGAAATAATAAACCCCAGTGGCAACCCAATAATAGTGCTGGCAATACCAAGCATCATACCAATATTAACAAACACTAAAAAAATGAATTTTTTACTTGCACCAAGGGCTTTTAAAATGCCAATATCTTTTTCCTTTTCGTGCACCATGGAATGAACAGGGATAAAAATTGAAAAAGTAATCATAATTAACATGATGGTTAAAATGATATGAATAATTCTTTCATAACTTTCCATTGCCATGATATCTATTGAATTAATTTCCCGATAACTCTGTACCAATAAAGGATAACCAGGGTTTTCAAAATAAAACTCTCTAAAAACAATTTGTAGAGCATTTTGAACCGATGTAATATCATAACCTTCTTTAATTTTGATGCGTACCCCAGTTGACATTTTGCGATACTTATTAGGTTCGAAATCGCGCGCACCAAAAAGAATTTGCGCTGTTTCCAATGAAACTAAAATTCCGCTAAAGTCCCATTCGCCATGACCTGTTTTAAAAGCTCCTCGAACATCTAAAACAATGGAACCTTCTTTTGCAAAAACAGTAACTAAACCTCCCGCTCTTAAATTTGTCATTGCAGAACCAACTACCGCCCCGCGCTGTTGCACTCTTTGAAAGCACTCGGGTGCCTTTAAACCATTTAGCAATTTATCCTTTAAAAGTGTTACAGATTTTTCTTTTTCCCAATCAACACCAATAATGGTGCAAACAGAATCGCTCCCAAATTCATCGGTATATAAAGCTTTGCCAATAATAAAAGGGGTAACAGCTTCTACGCCTTCAACTTGTAGGCATGTTTCTGATAATGATTGATGATCACTTATTCCTAAAACTTGATTAGGTATTTCTATTGTCAAATCTGAAAAGGTATTCTTAGATTGCTCTGCAGTAATGATTGAAAAACCATGTGCAACGGAGCTCACAGTAATCAAACACCCCAAACAAATTGCAATTAACAAAATTAAAAGCAAATTTATTTTTCGACTGAATAAAAACCGAATACTTAAAAAAAATACTTTTCCCATTAAATATATTAACACCAAATGAAATGAATAATAGACAAACAATAATCGTATTAGAGACCTAAGTTTTAATTCTAATGGTCTCTAATCTTGATTGTCTTATTGTTCGATTGATTCAATAAAGCCTTGCAATTTTCTTGCTCTTACAGGGTGTTGTAGTTTTCTAATTGCTTTAGCTTCAATTTGTCTAACGCGCTCTCTCGTTACATTAAATCGTTTACCGACTTCTTCTAAGGTGTATGTATTCCCATCACCTAAACCATAACGCAAACGCATAATTTCACCTTCTCTAAAGGTTAAGGTGTTTAACACTTCTTCAACTTGCTCTTGTAATAAACCATAAAAAGCAGAAGACAAGGGGTTTTGTGTGTTTTTATCCTCAATAAATTCTCCAAAGAAAGAATCATCCCCTTCTGAAATCGGACGGTCTAATGAAATTGGATGTTTTGAGTTCTTCATAACTCGTTTTGCTTCTTCTACAGGTATTCCTGCTTCTTTCGCTACTTCTTCAATAGTAGGAATATGACCTTCACGCTGAATAATTTCTTTTTGTGCTTTTCTGATTTTTGACATTGTCTCAATCATATGCACTGGAATTCGAATTGTACGCGCTTGATCTGCAATAGCTCTTGTAATCGCTTGACGGATCCACCATGTCGCATAAGTTGAAAATTTATAACCACGACGATATTCGTATTTTTCCACAGCCTTCATTAACCCTGTATTACCTTCTTGAATTAAATCTAAAAAAGGCATACCACGATTTCGATACTTTTTAGCAATCGATACAACAAGTCTTAAGTTACCACTAGATAATTTTTGTTTTGCATCTTCATAATCTGCAAATCTATACTTTAATTTCTCAGTTCGTGTTTTAATATCAGCAGCATCTTCTAATGAAACTATTAAATATTTATTGAGCTTCGTTCTTAACTTAGCTATTTTACGATCAGAATTATGCTTATTCAAAGACTTATCCATATCACTCAAAATACGCTGCGTCTTGGTGTTCAGTTGCTCTAAATAAGAAATAAACGGTATCAGCTTATTGGTTTTAATTTTTAATTCATCTAATAAATCTGCTACTTTTAAAGCGCGACGCTTCATCAGTTTTTTAGTTTCAACAATTTCTTTTTCTGGGATGCGATCATCTAACAAATCTTCATAAAAGGCTTTATTTATACCTAATAATGCACGACAAGTTTTTAAATTTTGCTCGACTTTGTGGGCATATACTTCGCGGTCTTCGCCGATTTCACAAGTCGCTTTAACAGCTCGGTCAAATACATTGTCGGTAATAGATAAATATTCTAACATTTTAATAACTTGTTCTGCCACAGCCGCAGATTCTAAAATACATCTTCTAAATCTCTGGCTAGAAAATTCGATTCGCTTAGCTAAAAATATTTCTTCTTCACGCCTTAAAAGTGGTATCACCCCCATTTGAGAAAGGTACATACGAATACTATCGTATATTTCGCCAGTATGTTCCCCTTTACTATTTTTTGTCATCGTCAAAGCAGAAGTTTCGCTTTGCTCGTCGAAATCTAAAGCCGCTACAGTTGCATCTTGAAACTCAAAAGGCTTTTCATCCGCCAATTCAACATTTTCTTTATCCATAAATCGTAACAATCGATTCACTTCTGCAAATGTCAAAAATTCATCTGGTAGTTTTTCATTTAACTCTTCATAAGTTATAACGCTTTTTCCGACGATCCACTTTTTAACTTCATTCACCTTGTTGCGTTTTTCTAATGGATCCATTTTAGGACCCAAATCAATTTCTAACTCAATATCATTTTCACTTGGTGTAATATCTTCTTCATCGAGCTTGCTAATTTCAGGTTTATTTAGAGGAATAACAGGCAACTCTAAGTCATCTTTTTCAACTTCAATATCTTTATTATCGTCGATCATATCATTGGTCATTTTTTATCCTTACTTAAAACTCTTATTTCAAATTTGCAAATTCAGTTAACAATTCGCTTAATTTCTGTTGATTCTTGGCCATCTCTGCATTTTTAATTTCTTGTTGAATTCTAATTTTATTCTGTATTTTCTTTTCATTTTTTAAACGCTCAAATTCCTTAACCAAGGAAACAGATTTAATGTTTATGGTGGAATATCTCAAATGATTAACTAGATGAAACTCATCTTCTGTTAATTCAAATTTAAATTTATTGTTTAAATCATCACTATCTGAATCCGCGTGAATTAAAACATGAAATATTTTCTTAATCCTTTCATCCATTAAGTAATCTTCTACACCTAGCGCAACAAGGTCATTTAACAGAGCCGATTCTTTTAAAGATAAAGTCAATAAAAATCGTTCAACCGCCGACCCAATTTTGTCCGCCACAAATGCACTCGGTTCAGGTATAGGAGCATAAATATTTGAATTTCTGATTTTATTAACCTTATGTTTCTTTTCTTGCAATAAAGCAAAATTGGAACGAAGGGCTAATTCATCAACACCTAATTTTTCAGAAAACTCAGTAATTAAAGAACTTAGCTTAATTGGGTTTTGAACGACCCCAAATAAACGCACTATTTCTGCACTAGCTTCTGTTTTTCCTTCAACCCTAGAAATGTTATACTTGCGCTTGAATTCTAACAACAAAAATTCAGTCACACTAATACGAGCATTTAAACATTCTTGAAAATGCAAACCTTTGTCTTTTTGCAAAGCATCAAATGGGTCTTGACCATCTGGTAATAAGGCAATTGACACTAAAAAATCTTCTGCTAAAAATGTTTCCATACTGCGCATCATGGCATTTCGACCAGCATCATCACCATCAAGTAATAAAATGGCCTCTTTGCAAAAGCGCTTCACTAGACGCAAATGATCCGCTGTAAGAGCAGTACCTAAAACAGCCACAGCATTTTTATAACCATGCTGATGCATCATCATCACATCTGTATACCCCTCTGTAATAATGACATGCTTTTTTTTCTTAATCTCTTCTAAGCTTTGCTTGATGCCAAATAATAATTTTCGCTTATGAAACACCTCCGTATCTGAAGTGTTTATGTATTTAAATGCCTTGTCATTTGGGTTTAAAGTTCTGCCCCCAAAACCCAATACGCGCCCCCGCTCGTCTTCAATTGGAAACATCACTCGATTAAAAAAAGTTGGCAAAAAACCATTTTCTTTTTCTTTTACTAAACCCGCTAATTCCAAAATTTTGTTATCTTCCGTTTTTACAAAATCTTGAAATGATGGGTCATCAGAAAATGAAAAACCAATATTAAAGTCATTCATCGTCTGATTCGTAAAACCGCGTTTGTGTAGATAACTATAACCATCATTTGGCAATTTTTGAAAACATTTTTTATAAATATCCATTGCGATTGCGTTGACTTTATAAATTTCGTTTTGGTACGACTTTTCAACTTTATCTTTACCTTCTGGTATAGGTATCGAATAACGCTTTGCAAGTTCCCTTAAAGCATCTAAAAATGTCAACTTATAAAATTCAATCGTAAATGAAATCGCATCCCCCCCAGCACCACAAGCAAAACATTTATATCTCTGGGTATCTTCCCAAATGTGCATCGAAGGGTTTTTGTCACTGTGAAAGGGACACAAACAACTGTATGTTGTACCAGATTTCTTCAAAGTGATTTCTTGACCAATTAAATCGACAATATTAACGCGATCCAAAACTGTGTTTTTAAAGTCTGGTGGCAGCATCAAGTTTTTTTATTGTCCGTATAAAATATTAAGAAGGCTTCTTTTAAAGGGCAACATTTTACCCATTCTAGAACAAAGTGATAGTGCAAATACAAGCTAAAAAATCAGACAATATAATCGAAAAACAACAAAAAAGTCGAAAATATTAAAAAAACTCTATTTTCTGTCTATTTGTCATTTAAATAATCAAGAAGTTTAACTTCATCTAGGATTTTAACACCCATTTCTCTTGCAGACTCAAAAAGTACTACATATCTTGTAATAGGTTCTGAAAAGCCAAATTGATCCATAATTTCTTTGATAGACTTTTTATAATATAAACTTTCGTCTTTCATTTGTTCTGCAATTTCATCCGCTGGGAAGTCACCGTCAGGTTTTTCACCCAAAACCAAAAAGTCTGTTGCATACCCAATTGCACTTTTAACGGTACCTTCTTTTTTGCGCACCAAGTGTGTCAGTTCATCAATCGTGTATCTTGTTTTGAATTCACCCACTAACACAAACTCTGCTCTTTGAAATGAAATAAAATCGAAATCACCAACATAGTAATTTGGTACAATCAATGGAATTTTTTTATCGACTATTAGTGGACTACAAATACTTGAATACTTCTTAACTTCTTTCACATCGATACGACCATGAACAATTTTTGTAATTCCGTTTTTAAGCTCAAAAACATCAAAAGATTGTCCAACTTTTAAACCATGCACACTACCAATATCAATAATGATAGTTTTTCTATCATCAGAAACAATGGTAACTTTTCCATCAACATTTCTAGCTTGAAAAACGGCTTCAGCTAATTGTTCGTGATCTAAGTTTTTTGTATTTTTTAAATGCTCTTTTGTCGCCTCTAGCTCCAGTTCTTTGCGTGGCAACTTATAAAATTCTTCATAAGTCACAATATTGAAATTTTTTCTTTTCAATATATCCAATCGCTCTTTCATTTCTTCTAAAATTAAACCTTTTTTGTCCATTCGCTTCAAATGCTCGTCTACTTTAATATTTAGCTCGTTATCCATACGGCTAAAGTCATCACGCATTTTTTTAATTTCTTCATCGGCTTCCACTTTGATTTCAAAAATTCTATGGTCTAGCTTACCAATGTCTTCAATTTTTCGATTAATGTTTTTGTCTTGTTCCTGAATAATGGCTGGTTGTCTAAGTATTTCTTCTTTAGAAATTCTAAAAAACTTATCACCTTCTTCGCTTAAATCTTGTCTGTTATTTCTCACGCGGTCAATATTTTTAATCAAACCTGAATCAATGACTTCTTGGCCATCAGTACCCCTTCTTACATATTGTTTAGGAGCACCATTTTCTAGATATTCAGGAAAACTTGGATACAAACCAGTTATTTGAGCATAAGTGTCAGAATATTTTTCTTTAAACCCAATTTTTGTTTTGTTTAATTGCTTTAAATTTGAATATTCAGCAGATAGCTCGGCGATTCGATTAATGAGTTTAATTCTTTCGCTTTCAAAAGTATCCGGTTTGCCAACGCCAGTTAAGTTAGATATTTCACCTTGTATTTTAAATGTTTCTAAGTTAATAATAACAAAAGAAACAAACCCAATAAAGGATAGGCATGCGAAAACAAAAGCCAATGTATTAAATAAAGTATCTTTTCTTGAAGCCATATATTCGTCTCTACTTTCGAAGTTATGAATTACTGTTTCAGTATTATTAGTGGTAGTTCAAATAAATTAGGGGGTAAATTTAGCCTTTTAATCAGTGAAATCCACAAAATTTCATCAAGAAAATATTATTTCAATCGGTGAATAATATATTTTCAATTTTCAGCTGAAAATATCGGCCAATTTTACTACGAATTGTTCTTTTATTGACTTGATCTTGGCGCTTTGTATAGGAAGAGTAGGCAAGCCCAATGGAACAACTAATTTCAGGGCTAACTTTGTAATTAAGAAAGTACTTAAATGATTTTTCGCCTATTTTTTCACATGGTTTTTGGAAAAATTCTATGATTGATTCCTGTAAGGCAGGCATTTTTGCCCCACCACCTGCTATTACTATGTTTCTCAAATTTTGTAAATCTAAACCATACTTTATGGCATAATGTGAAATCAATTGAAGCAAAACTAGTTTTTCGTTTCGCAACCGATGGGCGATTCGCACATTTTCGGGTTTTTCCTTTTTGCCTTCCATGAGCGCTCTAAACTCATTTGATAATTTGAACTTTTCTGCTTCTTCAAAACTACAACCTAATTCTTCAGCAATCAGGTTTGTGATATCATCCCCACCTACCTCAAAATTTTCGACAGCTAAAATTCTCTGTTGGTTATAAAAACAAACTTTGGTGATTCTTGCACCAAAATCTATGAACAAAGAAAATTCTTTGGGCGTCAAATTAATTTTATCAATAAAGTAATGAGTCGTTAAATTAGAAGGCACGACATCTTCTATAAATACTCCCGTTTCGTTTGCAGCATTCATTAACTCAATATAATCCGTGGTTTTGGTAACAATTGAAACACTATCTTGTCTAACTTTGCGGCCACTTATATTTATGTCTTCCGTAGTTTTTTTGCCATCTACACTTAAAGACCCAAGATATTGATCGACAATTTTTTCGTCTGGGTTTATCCGAGGGCTCATGGCTTTATTCTTGGCATGCTTTATCAAAGACCCTGAAATCGACTTAAACAGCATTCTATTATTAACTTCAACAATATGCGGTACGGCTCTAATATATCGATTGTCTAAATTAGTAACCGCACTTTTTAATATAATTTTTTTCGCTTTTAAATAATTGGAAACATCCAAAATACCCGCTTTATATCGATCAGAATTATTAGAGAAAGTTTCAGATAAAGGCAATTCAATTAAGTCAAAAAGCTTTACAGATTCTGATGTCTCCACCAAAACAGCCGCACGCGTAATCTTGCTCCCAAAGTCAATTCCGATGTAATATTTGGTTTTTGACATTATCTTGAAAACTCCACATTTATATGTAGCTGATTAGGGTTTTTGTGTAAGCTTGTAAATAAAATGGCAAGTTTTTCTTCACTATTTAAGTATTTTTCAGGGAAACCATCCACTTCTTTTTCATTTAAAAAATTACCCCATACCACTTCTAAACCATTTTGAAAAATTAATTTGAATCTAACTTCATTCTCTTTGTTCTTATCATTTAAAAAAACGATTTTTAATAACTTACCTGGGCTAGTGACACGATTGGTAATTAAATTAGTCAATTGAATCGCTTTTAAGATAAATTTATTATGAATCAATTCACCTGGTTTGAAATATTGCTTGTCTTCTACTACATCTATGAATCGAACTAGATCTAACTTTTCTGCACCCTTTTTTTCTATAATAGGCACAAAACAGCCTTCAAAATCTAAAGTATACCAATTGTCTTTATTCAAAAATGCTACGATTGGTTTTCTAAACTCAACAGTCATTTCAATTTTAGACGGGTAAGATTTTTCAAGCGCTACATCTCTAACCCAATGGGTTTTCATCAAAGCTGTGTGCAAATTGCCTAATGTGTCTTCATCAAAAAATGATTTACCATTGTAGGATTTAACAACATCTTTTGATGTCAATTGTACTTTGGTAGCCAAATTATTTTCAACAATCCAGCGTGGCATATCATTCTTCATTATCAGTGAATTTTTGCTATAAATAAACTTAGGGTCGTTCGTAACACTGGTATGAATAAAATACATAAAAACGACAAAACTTATCAGCATACAAAAACTGATCAACCACACGATATTGATGCTAGCAATAAAAGAAAAAACCGAACTCCAAAAACTAACTTTTTCTTCTTCATCGTCATCTTTTGCTTTAGATTTCTTTGCCAATCGATTCCTCTTTAGTGATTTTTATGATTTATAAAATATAAAATATATATTTGCATAATTTTTCAAAAAGTCAATTGAAGTTTTCATTATATGTGTAGAATTAAAAAATATATATTTACAAAAAGAAAACTATGCACCCTCTAACTTTGTCTTGCAAAGCAATTGAAAAGTTCTATTTTGATGGAGATAGCAAGCTTTCCATTCTAAAAGGCGTGACTTTGGAATTAAGGCAAGGCGAGTTTTTAGCAATTATGGGTGCCTCTGGGTGCGGGAAATCAACTTTGTTAAATATTCTCGGTCTTATTGATACACCCAGCTCTGGCGAATTATGGGTCGATGGCGAAAATGTTAGTTCATTGACGGTTTCAAATCAAAATCAAATCAGAAATAAAAAGATTGGGCTCGTTTTTCAATCCTATCATTTGATCCCTGAATTAAATGCTTTTGAAAATGTAATGTTGTCTTATTATGCAAGTAGCAACTCAAATATAATAAAGTCTTATTGCGAGAAAAATGCTAACCAATTACTCGATATCGTTGGGTTATCCAAAAGAAAAACCCACTTGCCTCTTCAGCTTTCAGGAGGCGAACAACAAAGGGTCGCAATTGCCAGAGCCTTATTATTTACCCCCCCTATCTTGCTCTGTGACGAACCAACAGGTCATTTAGATCAATCGACAGGAAAATTGATTATCGAATTATTAGTCGATTTGCAAAAGAAATTCAATGTTTCTATGATAATCATGACCCATGACCCCAAAATTGCTACTGTTGCCGATAAGAGTTTAACCCTAGCAAGCGGAATAATTATTTAATTTAGAAATAAACCTTGCCTAGCTTCAAATTATTTACATAATAACGAACTTTTTAAATCGGCAACGATTTCTTTTATTCAGTGCAGGCTCAAATAGTTATGGAATTATCGCGAATTAATATCGAAAACAGAGAACGAATCAAAAAAGTATTAGGGCTAAATGACAGCTCTTTAGTCAAAATGCATGAAAACGATTTGTTGAATGAACTTCTTGACACAATTGTATTTTTTGATGACGATGAAAAGAATAAGTTTATACCTCGCATTCAAGACTTGTCTGATGAACTTACTCAGTTAAAGCAAAAGATAATTGGTTTAGAACAAAAATTAATTGAAGCAAATAAGTCTTCGCAAAACAAAGTTGTTGAAAAACCAAAAGAAAAGGAAAAAGAACCCGTTGTTTCATCATCGAGCAATACCGCTGCATCAGATGATGGCCACGAAGATGCTCACGAAGTATTCGAAAAAAACAAAAAACAAATTGCTAACTTCCTAAAGAAAAAACTTAGTGTTATTGATAATGGCGACCTAGAAAGCATTCACCCTAAACATAAAGAATTAGAAGAAGAAGTTTTACGCCTTGCCAAAGAAAATGGCGAGTTGAATTCCATCATCATTGATGACATGGATTTAATAGACAGTTTAATGCTAGAGCTTAAAAATCACAAAATAGAGTGGAAGCACACGATGATTGATAAAAGAGCTCAAAAAATCAAATCATTCAATGCTGGTTATCAACCATTTGGCCGATTATTTATTTACAAAAAATTATTATCTATTCCAAAATTAGAACTAGAAAAAGAAAAAGCTCCATCCAATTAATGGAATATACGAATGAGTAGGCATTTAAAAGTGCCTACCACCATTTGCAATATTTTATGAGAGTGTGTTCGGCTCATGATGTGTCTTGATAACACTTTTCGGCGAACTGTAATTAATAAAATGCGTATAGACGGGTTTCAAACCAGTCTCTTATCAACAACCCCAAAAACTAGAGCACTTACAAAAAACACACCTCTATAAAAGCTTCACAACCACATCATAGGGCGAATACACTCTTTTATGATTAAGCCCTACTTCTTTTAGAAGCAATTATAAGCATTAAAATTAAGATTAGAGGCGATATAAAAAGTGGTAAAATCGAACTAAAATTAGCAAAAAACAAAATGGGAACAGCCCTGCTAATCACATCTAAAATGGTCACGGCAATCAATACAACAAAAGCCATATAGATTTTTTTCAAATCTAAAATCTTGCAAATTGTCAAGGCTAATAAAACAAAAAGTAAAAATTTAATTGGCAAAATCAAACGATCTACAATTTCACTCCTTGCAACTTTTAGATGATAGTTTTGCAGTAAGGTAAGCATCGTTGTCTGGTCAGGCGTATTATAAATCGACATTAATTCAGTTAACTCATTTTCCGACAAGTTAAGTTTGACAAAATAGGGGTTATCCATCGAAAAATTCTGTTCTTTATATAAATCACCATTTGCGTAGTAATCTTGTTTTAAACAAGCAGATCCACTTAAAAAACCATCCTGAAACACACAATTTAACAATAAAAACCTCTGTCTAATTTGATTTTCCATATCTAATCGTGTTAGTAGTATTTTTTTGAATTCATTTTTAGATAACATTTCGCCAAATGAAACTATTTGAAAAACCGGTGGGTTCAAAGATTCTTTAAAATTAACGCCATGATTAGCATTTTTAGTCTGTTCCGCAAGCTGGTTTTGAACAGAAACAGCCTCTTCAAAAATAAAAGCCTTATTTTTATTAGGCAAACCTCTTATGAAACGCGAAGTATCTTCAACCTTTTCAGTCAATTTTGGCAATATTTGAAAATCAATCGCCAAAACAAATAGTCCTATAAAAAAAGAAAAAAAGATCGGCCATCTGAAAATTCTGTTTTGCGGTAAACCAAAGGAATGCATCGCCATTAATTGACCTGTTTTATTTAAAATTACAAATTCCACAGCGATTGCAATTACCATCAAATAAGGCAAAAAGTTGACAAAATAGACGACAATACTACCCAAGATATAAGTGCTAATTAAAGAGGAACCGTCTGCTTGAAGTGTTTTTGAATAGGATGCAAAGGCTCTAAATTTTTCAGAGAAATCAATAAAAAGAAATAAACCAATGAAGGAAATACCACAGATAACAAAAGGCTTTATAAAATTGGCAAATAGATATCGGTCGATTTTTTTCATGTCACAAAGTATATTTCAGTTTAAATAAAGGTCAGATTGTAGCAAAATCAAGAGAATAATCTAAAAATAAAAGCTCTAAAGGTTGCTACACAGTGAATTTCTATATTTTTTTTCACTGTATTGCTGTCTAACTTGGTAAAAACCCTCCTCAGAATAGGCCCTTTTTATGTTAAAATTAACTCCCCTTTTTTGCCCTTTTATTTAGAGACATTTAGGGTGCCTTTGCTTGACTAGTCGAGGCTCAATAATATAATTGCCGAACTTCAAAATTCTTAGTCAAATTAATATTTTTTCAGGTTTTTTCATGCAAACAACAATTAGCGACAAAGGTGTTCTTACAAAAGAATTTAAAATAACTTTTTCAAAAGAAGAAGTAAACCAAAAATATCAAGAAAAATTAAAAGAAATAGCACCACAAGTTGAGATGCCTGGTTATCGTAAAGGTAAAGTTTCTCCTCGTATCGTCGAAATGAAATATAAAAATACCATTTTAGAAGAAGTACAAAAAGATCTGGCTCGTGCAGGTATTGATCACATCAACAAAGACTTTAAAACTTACGGTGATTTTGAATTTCCTCATTTTGGTGAAGTCAAACTCAACTCAGAGTTCTCTTATCAGTTAGTAACTAGTTTATTCCCTGATATTGAATTACCAGAATATAAAGGCTTAAAAATCGACGGCGAAACACCAACCGTTTCAACGGAAGAACTTGATAAGGCAGTACAAAATTTCATGACACAGGTTGCTGAAGAGCAAGAAATAGCTGATGATTCTAAGTGCGAAGCACAAGATATGGTTAATTTTTCATATACGGTAAAAGTAGACCAGCAAGTGGTAAAAACTGAAGCGAACAAATTTTCTGCGGCAACCCCTCTCCACATTGCTGGCGTAAAATTAGATGAATCAGCACTTAATGCGCTCATTGGCACAAAAAAAGGTGAAATGATTCAGTGCAAAGCTACTCTTGAAAACAACTTTGAACCAAATGAATTTCAAGGCAAAGAAGCTGAAATCTCCATTACGATAGTGAGCATTAAAAGAAAAGCGGCCGCAGCACTTGATGATGCATTTGCCGCCAAATTTGGTATGCCTTCCGCTAGCAAAATGAAAGAATTCATAACTGATAGAATATTGCATGAAAAAAAACAAGCTGCTTTAAACAGTAATAGAGAAAAATTACTTGAAGCGATTTGCTCTAAAGTTAGTTTTGAAATTCCTGAAAAGCTACTAAAAGCAACCCTGAAAAACTTGGCCCATGAACACGATCATGCCGACCACGATCATGTACACGATGAAAATTGCAATCACGACCACAATCATGAACATGTGCACGATGAGAATTGTAACCATGATCACCATCATCACGAAGAACATGTTCACGGTGAAAACTGCGACCATAGTCATGACCACGACCATGAACACGATCATGCCGACCACGATCACGCTACAACGCCCGCTTCTGAAGAATCAACGAAAGACCGATTAAAAAAACAAATCATTCTAGAAATGATTGCCCAAAAAGAGTCGATTGCGGTTACAGAAAATGATTTTAGCCAATATATTCATAAGCTTGCTGCAATGTACAAAATGCCTACCAAAGATTTAGCAAATAGAATTACGGAAAGCATGGCAATGGATATAAGTAGAGAAATTAAATTAACTAAGGCATTAGATATCATTACTACAAATGCTATAACAGATGTTGCGAAATAAACTAGGAGAAAATTGATGTTTTATTACCCCAGAATTATTGAAAAAAGTGGTCGTGGTGAATACACTTATGATTTGCCATCTCGCCTACTTAAAGATAGGATTATTTTTTTAGGCTCACCTATCAATGACGAAATGGCCAACATGATTTGCATGATGCTCCTTTTTTTAGAAAAGGAAAGCGCAGATCAAGAAATCAGATTATACATTAATAGCCCAGGCGGTTCTGTAACAGCCGGCTTGGCAATTTACGATACAATGCAATTTATCAAATGTGATGTTCAAACGGTTTGTATCGGCCAAGCCGCAAGTATGGCGGCAGTGATTCTATCAGCTGGCACAAAAGGCAAACGAATTGCATTACCGCACAGCTCGATTATGTTACACCAACCTTGGGGTGGCGCTGAAGGTACCGCAGCTGACATCACTATTCAAGCCGATGAAATCATTCGCAAAAGAGAAATTTTAACCAACATTATGGCAAAACATATTGGCAAATCTGCTAGCGAGATTCTACAAAATACAGACAGAGACTTTTATATGTCTCCATTAGAAGCTCAAAAATATGGAATTGTTGACAATGTCTTTGAAAGTAACAAATGACTAAAAAAAAAGAAGAAGCTAAGCGTTGTTCATTTTGCGGTAAAAGCCAAGATTTAGTAGATCGTCTAATTAGTGGTTATCCATCCGTTTATATTTGCAACGAGTGCGTTGAATTATGCGCAACAATTTTAGATCAAAAGAAATCAAAACCAGACAAAGCTTTTACAAAATTTAATCTTACTCCAAAGCAGTTAAAAGAAAACCTTGACGATTATGTAATCGGCCAAGAACGCGCCAAAAAAATATTGTCTGTGGCGGTTTACACACACTTCAAAAGGTTAGGTTCAAAAGCTAAATCAGAAGTTAAAAAGTCAGATGTTATCATAGAAAAGTCAAATATTTTGCTTGTCGGCCCAACGGGTACCGGCAAAACCTTATTAGCCAAAACTCTTGCGAAACAACTTGATATTCCTTTTGCAATTGGCGATGCAACAACTCTTACAGAAGCTGGTTATGTTGGCGAAGATGTCGAAAATTTATTGCTTAAGCTATTACAAGCAGCTAATTACGATGTAGAAAAAGCAGAAAAAGGAATCATCTTCATAGATGAAATTGATAAAATTGGCCGTAAAACTCAAAATGTTTCTATCACACGCGATGTTTCTGGTGAAGGCGTACAACAAGCCCTATTAAAATTAATTGAAGGTACCATTGCAAATATCCCTCCACAAGGCGGAAGAAAACACCCAGAACAACAATACATCCAAATGGATACTTCGCAAATTCTTTTTATTTGTGGCGGAGCTTTTGAAGGCATTGCTGACATCGTCAAAAATCGGAAAGGTCAAAAAACAATTGGTTTTGGTACTCCGTCTGACAAAACCAAAATATATGATGACTATGAAAGTGAATGCAAATTAATGGATGATATTGAAACAGACGATATTTTACAATTTGGAATGATACCAGAATTAGTTGGCAGATTACCTGTTCTCGCTGCTTTACACCCCCTATCCGTTGATACGCTTATCAATATATTAACTGAGCCCAAAAATGCCATTGTTCGTCAATACCAACAGTTGTTTGAAAGCGAAGGTGCAACATTAGAGTTTTCTGAAAGCGCCTTACGGCATATTGCCGAAGAAGCTAAAAAGAGAAATAGCGGTGCCAGAGGTTTAAGAGGTATAATCGAAGAGTTTATGGTTGAAATTGTTTATAATTTGCCAGGAAATGAACAAAAAGAATACAAAATTACAAAAGAAGAAATACAACGCATAAAGAGCCAAAGTTTTTCGCCAACAACAAATAAGAAGGTCAAGAGCAAACCAAAAGACAACAAAGCAAGCTAAAAGTGAATGCAAATCTTATCCGATGCCCATTTCTACTTTTTATTATTTATGGCATTGCTTCTTGGCGCATCCATTGGTAGCTTTTTAAATGTTTGTATTTTAAGAATTCCGAGAAAAATTTCTCTCAGCATACCTGGCAGTCATTGTTTTAATTGTGGCACAGCCTTAGGTCTAGGCGAAAATATACCGATCGTCGGGTACTTTATACTAAAAGGAAAATGCAAACATTGTGCAAGCACATTTTCTTTCCAGTATGCTTGGGTAGAAATTTTAACAGGGCTTTTCAGCGTACTTTTTTTTATCTGTTCTATTCGCAGCCCAATTAGCTTTGACCCCATTGCTTGGGCCTTGCAACTGACTTTTTTTTCAGTCTTATTAGTTGCTGCATTAATTGACTTAAAATGGGAAATTATACCAGATCAAATAACATTACCTTTTGCAGCCCTATTCATAATAGCTCATTTTTTAGCACCCAACTCATTTCTACCAAGAATCATTGATGCCCATAATTTTGAAAACCAACCTATTTTTTTCATAACTTTGATTTTGATATTTATCTTTTATTTTGTATTTTCACAACTAGAACAAAATCGAAGTTATATTAATTTTGTTAATCTTATCATCCTTCTATTTTTATTTTCAGCAGCCATTTACTATGGAATTTATAAAAAAGACCAATCTCAAGAATATCAAACCGCATTTTATTCTTTAGTGGGTACCGTTTTTACAGGTGGGGTTTTATATCTAATTTTAATATTTTTTAAATTTACCGTCAAAAAAGATATATTAGGGGAAGGTGATATTAAGCTTATGTTTGTGATTGGTGCATTTTTAGGAGGCGTTTCATCCTATAAAGTGTTAATCGTATGGTTATATCTTGCAGCCGCTTTTACTAGCGTATTAGTTTATTTTCAAATTCTTAAACATAAAATTAACTCATCTGAAAAATATGTAAGCGGTGTTTTTTTACTTTTAATGCTAGTCGGGCTTGCTATAGTTAGTTATGTGCAAATCTACAACTTTAATAGTGCTGCTTTCATTATTGGCGTAAGCTTGTTTTTGGTTGGCTGTTTTAGCTACTTTTTATTTGCCAAAAAATGGTCTGACCAAAAAATAGCTTCCTTAGGTTTTCCGATGGCTCCATTTATAGGAATAGCGGCCTTGCTATACATGTTTTACATGGGAAATTTATTCGGCAAACTCAACCTCATTCGAATTTGGTTTTAAAATGAAATCTGTCTTGGTATTTTTATGTTTCCTAATGCTGATAACAAAAGCAGTAAAGGCAAATGAAAATAACGGCATTACAAAAGCACAATTTGATGATTTAAATAAAAAGTACCCCGTAAAAATTGAACTTCAAAACAATCAGGTGTTATTTACAAAACCATCTTCCAAATTATTTTTGGAATGCGAAAACGAAATAAAATCAATAGAGTTGCTTGATGGCACTCAACAATACCCATTTAAGAAAGAAAACAAAAAAATAATCATAACTTTGCCATCAGAAAATAAAAAATTAAAATCTAAAATTATTTTCTCAAATTCTAAGTCAATACAAATTACAATAGTAACGGCAATTATTGATACCAACACAGATGACGGCGAAATTATATTTGGCGGCGAAACTTTCGTAATCGGTAAATATCCAACAATACCAAAATCAGGGAAGACATTTTATTTTAAAGATAAATATGCCCATCCAAAGTATTTCTTTATATGGGATGAATCATTAGAAAACCTCCCAATCTCAAAAAATTTACTTTATAGCGATATCGTTATTAAACCAGATGCTGAAAAACCTGATTTACCCCGCCCCCCTAGAGCAACCAAAATCTTCACCTTAAGTTACGAAACCATTATAAATTTTGATACAATTATCGATTTAACGCGTCTAAAAACACCTTTTATTAAAGTAACCGTTTTATCATTTTACCGCACCCCTGACTATAATCGCAGCATTGGCGCCTCCCCTTTTTCTAGACATATTTATGGTGATGGCATTGATTGGTTTATCGATGAAAACCCCGTTAATGATGAAATGGATGATTTAAATAAGGATGGCAAGGTAACAAAAGAGGATGGTAAACCATTTGTTCAATCTATAATTAAATTAGTTAGCGAACGCACAATAGAACCCTGTGGCATTGGTGTATATTTTACTAAAAAAGGTGCAAGTTTACATTATGATTCAAGAGGGCATTTAGCAAGATGGGGTACGAGCGAAGATTGGTGGCAAGACAAAGACTTACCAAGCTGGTTACTAGAAATTGAAAATAAAGTAAAAGAATCCGATGAAAAAAATAAGCAAAAAAAATGAAATTTTAGTTATAACTAGTAATGTCAAAAATGTGGGTTTGAAATTATTTCTAACATTTCTTTTAATATTTTTTGGGCATTTGATACATGGTCAAGAAAAGCCATTAACCCCAAATTTTAATGCATTAAAAACTATACATTTAAGTGAATTTGGGTTTGTATCACGCAAAGATGCCTTAACAAACTTGAAACCTACTTCCTTATCCCTAATGGTAGACTTAAAAGCCGGCTTTAAAGAAGATTATTCTACTCTTATCAAAATAAATCAGGAAAAAATCTTATTTTATCAACATTTAGACTATATTTTGAAAGACACAAACTTATTTTATCATTTAGACAATAAAACTCTTTTTATCAGCTCTGAATGGCATTGGCTTACAATTGAAGATTCCTATTTAGTTGAATACGATGTAACCAATTTATACAATGATAATAATAGTCTCAAAGAATTATTATCTCAATTACTTTTGCCATTTGAAATGGTAAAGTGCAAGTTTGAAGTCAAATTTACAAATTCAAAACAAATTGCTATTATTGGCAACCAATATATTCATTGCTATATTCGTTCCATTATCACAAATCTAAAAAAAACAGTTCAGGATTACAGTGAAAAATCTTCACAACTTATTTTTTCTGCTGAAACCTATTTTGAAGATAAACCCCTTAAAATTTCAGCTGGCACATTAACCGCAAAAGAATGGCTTGTATTAATTGGTCAACTAAACAATATAAAAATAAATTTTAATAATATTCAAATTGCAAATCTTCTAAATGAAACAACGATTAAAAGCGAAAATGAATTTGAAACAACCTGCGGTTTATTAAATAAAATTATTGATCAATTAAAAATAAAAATTCACTTTCAAAACGAAATAGGTATTTTTTTCGACCCAGATAATATGGTTAAACTTTCACCCATCCAAAAAGTGCAATGTAAAGTCTACAACATAAAACATCTAACGAAAAAGTTAAATGGCTCTTTTATCTGCCAAAATATAAAAGACGAAATAAAAAAAGAAATTTGGGTATACCCCGAAAATCAAATTGTATACTATAAACACCTCGAAGCCATTATCATTATCTGCCCCCCCATCGTATTTCCAGAGATCGACGCCTATTTTTTTCAAACATCAAAAAAAACCAAATAATATTTTGTGCGTGAAATATATTGTAGGGGCATTCAAAGCGTCGAACCGCTATCGTGGGCGCCCGCAAAAGCGAACTCAAAAAATGGTTGTGGTGTGCTAAAGCACGATTCATAAATCGCGAAAAAATTAACGCCTTGCTGGAAACGCCAGCGGCGAGAAAATTTCGTAACTCAGCAAGCTATTAAGTTGATAGCCAGATCGTCCTCGATCTGGCAGCAAAACCAAAATTGAAGTTACACCAAATCTGGGCGGTACCACGATTGGACGATCTGGTCTCCCAAAAGTGCAAAGAAATTTTTCCACTAGCCTTAAACTTTAATTATTCACCATACTCTTCAATATAATCAAGAAGCGAGGCTTCTACAACTTTTAAAGCATGGTCTTTGTCGTAGACCTGATCGATTGAAACATCTAATGGTTCACCCAAAATCAGCTTATAGGTACTAAAATAATGGCGCAATCTTTCTACCATGATTCCTGGCAAATCATTAATACTTGACACAGAGCCATATATATTATCGTTTTCTAACACAGCGATAATCTTATCGTCTGCTTCACCATGATCTATCATTTGCAAACCACCTATCACCTTTGAATGCAAAATAACCTCACCTCGATTAATCGCTCTTTCACTTACTACACAAATATCAAGAGGGTCACCATCACCTTTTTTGGCATTAGGTGACAATGCCCCTACACGACGACCGCAATAAGTTTTAGGTATAAAGCCATATAGATTTGGGGGTTGTGATGATGTTCTTTGGGGGCGATCCACCCTCAAATAACCCGTCGTTTTATCAACTTCATATTTCACAGAGTCAAACGGAGTCAACTCAATATATGCATTTACAAGTTCAGGTGTCTTTAACCCAGCAGGTATCCCATGCCAAGGGTGAGGACGCCAACGAAAAAATGGTGGAGGAAAACCCATATTTAAAATCCTTTTCTTTTAACGATCTAAATAATATTCTGCCCAAGTAGAAGATGTCTCCCAAACTCGAACGCGTTCTAAAATGACATTTTTAGGAAATCGATAGGGATTTCCTTTTTCAGACTTATATGTTATTTCTTTTTTTAGTTCCAATTCAATAAAGTCAAAAATTATTTTGGCCAATACTTCCGTAGTAGGGTCAACATTCTCTGTGCCAATAACTCGTTCATAATGTTTTTGATAAAAAGCAAAATCAGGTGACGAAGAGTTCACTAACATAGCATGATCAAATTGATTGATAAAATCACTAAAACCTAATTTAAAGGCTTTGAAATCACAAACCATATCGTTTTCGTCTAAACTTGATGCTTTTAAAATCACCTCGATTTTTCGGGTATGACCATGTGGGTTTTTACATTTTTCTTTATGCTTTGATAAAAAATGCCCGCTTTCAATCTCAAATGTCTTGCAAATTCGATACAAATTTCGTCTTTCCTGCATTAGGTATTTAATATAAAAGGGCAGAATTATATCCTAAATGCCCCATCAGAAAAGACATTTATCCTATAATAGTTTTCGTATTGAAAACTTATATGTCGGCTTATCTACAAAAATTAGGATGTAACTCAAAGAATTGCAATTGAATTAGCAATAAATCAGCTCAAAATCAATTTTGAACAAAATAACGCCTTACTAAAAAATAAGAGGCTATCTTCAGAAACGAACCAGCTTTCGAAGTCTAAAGGCAAAAAATACTAAAAAGAGGAATAACCATTCAGCACCGTTTTTCATACCTGCATTGGGTGCATATTGACATCCACCACCGCCACCACCACCAGATGATGCATCGCTGATCAATTTGCTGAGTGTGCCTGACACCTCATTTTCTACTAAAGCATTGCCCGCCAAATCGAAAATACTATCGCCTAAAGCTGTTATCGTTATCGTCTCCGTGCCGGAAACTGTCCCGTCTACAAAAACAAATATGCGAATCGTGTTTTCACCTCCAACCAAAGCTAATTCTGCAGTCGATAAAATGGAGGTAATCGTTACACCAAGGGCTGTTCCACCATTGGATGAAAACTCAATACCAAAATCAGATGCCGATAAACCACCTAAACCTTCTGCCGTAAACACCCCTTCACTAAATGTAACATCTACAAAATCATTTTTAGGGCTTAATACCACAGTCGTTATTGTCGGTGCAGTAGTATCGATTACTAGCGCTTTACTACCACCAAGAGAATTTGCTGACCCAGGGCTTGGCAATACCAAAATAGCGGTATTTCCAAGGGCATTTTTGATGGAGCCATCATTTAAACTTAAAGATGCTGTCGATACATAATCTAAATCAGAATTTGTATCACCACTTTGAACGGTATACTCAAATACAAGGGTCGTGCTTCCACTGCCACTTACAAAAGTTGCTTTTTGGTCAATGGAACCAGTTTCTAGCGTTAATGATGGAACCCCTGTTACATTGACGCTCTCGCTAAATATAACTTCTATTGTCAAAACACTACCTTGTTTATAAGAACCATTTGCTGTAGAGCTTGTGACACTTGCAATGGTTGAGGAAATTCCGTCAATAACGATAGCTTTATTGACGCCTAATGAACCCGCTGTACCTGGTGTTGGTAATACCAATGTGGCATCAAGACCACCAGCATTTTTGATTGTACCACCATTTAACGAAAGTGCCGTGGTCGAGGCATAATCTAAATCTGAACTCGAATCACCACTTTGTACGGTATAGGTAAATTCTAATGTTGTAGTTCCTGAACCACCTGTAAAGGATGCTTGACTATCTGTTATGCCTGTTTCTAAAGTTAGAGTAGGTGCACCTGTCACATTTACTAAGGAACTAAAAGCAACTTGAATTACTATCACTTCGCCTTGACCATAAGTACCACTATTCTTCGTGGTTGTCACATTTGTAACAGTTGGCCCAGCAGATGCACTTAATAATACGGCTCCAGTACTTGTAGTTATAGAGGCAGGGTTACCGGCTAAATCAAAAATTGCTGAGGTAGCAGGTGTAATAGTAATTGTTTCTGCACCTGATACAGCACCAGTAATAGAGAGAACTAATCTAATGGTAGTTTCCCCGCCAGCTGTGGAAGTATTTGTAGTAGTTGTAACGCTGCTGATTGTTGCACCAGTAGCTGTGCCCCCATTTGCGGCAAAAGTAATTGTAAAATCAGAGGATTCTAAACCACCATTACCACCGTTTGTCGCATAGATCGCTTCACTAAAAGCAATATCAATAAACGAATTCAAAGTGCCAAGTGCCTGTGATTGAATCGTTGGTACTACCCCATCAATAACGAGAGCTTTATTGGCACCTAAAGAATTGGACGCACCAGGTGAAGCTAATGTCAAAGTGGCAGCATTCAAAGCCGCATCCGTAATTGTGCCACCAGATAAAGCTAAGGAACTTGTGTTAACATAATCTAAATCTGCACTTACATCGCCCGCTTGTACGGTGTAATTAAAAACAAGTATATCTGAGCCACTACCGCTTGCATAAGAAGCCACTTGATCAGTTGCACCCGTCTCTAATGTTAAAGTTGGGGTATTACTCACTGTAACAGTTTCACTAAAAGTAACTGTAATTGCAATAACACTGCCGATTTTATATAAACCATTAGCAGTAGAACTATTAACACTATTAACAGTTGGTGCTGTTGTATCAATTACGATAGCCTTATTGGCACCTAATGAATTAGCAGCACCTGGGCTTGCTAAGGTTAAGGTCGCGTCAGTACCGCCTCCATTTTTAATGGTACCACCATTTAAAGCAAGGGCCGTTGTAGAAACATAATCTAAATCAGAACTAGTATCACCACTTTGAACCGTATAGTTAAACACCAATACCGTCGAGCCAGACCCACTAGAGTAATTAACGGCACGGTCGGTAGCACCTGTCTCTAAGGTTAAGGTAGGCGTTCCTGTAACATTGACTAAAGCACTAAAAGTAACTTCAATCACTATGATATCACCTACTTTATACGAACCATTGGCAGTAGAGCTACTAACCCCTGTAATTGTTGTAGGGGCCACTGTAATTACAATTGCTTTATTGGCACCTAGCGAATTTGCTGCACCTGGTGTTGGTAAACTCAATATAGCGTTTTGCGTATTTCCTGAATTCATGATTGTGCCACCATTTAAGGCAAGCGAAGAAGTCGTAACATAATCTAAATCCGAACTAGTATCTCCACTTTGAATTGTATAGTTAAAAATTAAAGTGGTGGTTCCTGTGCCACTGGAATAATTAACAACTCGATCAACTGTGCCAGTTTCTAAAGTTAGCGTAGGAACTCCTGTAACATTTACAATTTCACTAAAAGTCACAGAAATTGGAATTGTACCTGTGGAATAAGTTCCATCGGCTGTTGACGAAGTTACATTCGTCACATAAGGCACAGCAATTAAACCAACCCAATTCGTGTTATTACCCCCACTCAAAGAGCCTGTCGCCAAAACACCTAAACCACCACTTGCATCACTGCGCTTCACACTCACTTTATCGGCCAGTGTCGAAGTACCATTTAAGGTCAACTTCCAATCAACCGATGCATCTCCTAAACTTCGCAAAATAGAACGACTACCACTTGTTCCATTTGATGCAAATCGACCATTGATCGTCGTCAAATTAGGCACACCCGTAGCAAACTCATGGGTTTTATTGGCACCCAAGGTTAAGTTATAGAAATCTTTTTTAAGATTTGTAACAACCGCAGTTCCTGCGCCATCAGAATAAACAATAGTAGATGAAGTAGCGCTTACTGTAAAATTAGCATTGGAAGAAAGCGAGGTAGTTCCATTTACCGTAATGACTTGCGAAGAAAGCCCCGACAAAGTCATCGTGCCATACACCGTCAATTGATCACTCACCGTCAAATTAAAAGTACTCAAATTTAAATTCCCAGAACGAACCACCATATCATGCCCAGAATTAGGAATATCCAAATTCGCAAATAATTCTAATGACCCTCCAGGTTTATACACTTCAGCGCTCACTCCTTGCTTACCGCTACCTGTAAAAGTATTAGATCCAGAACCTTTAAATATAATCTTGCTCGTTCCACCCCAAGAAGTGTCGTTGGTAACATAATTTCCACTTACCTCAACATTCCCCGTAACATTCGTGGCGTTTAGCATAGATAGAGAGGCAACTGTAAGATTATTAGATACACTACACAAATTTGTGATATTTACTTCTGACTCAGCTTGTTTATCAATCTCTAGATCATAAAAACTACCCGATGTTATAGTAATATGGCCTGAGCTAGTATTGTCAAAAGTAACCTTATTGCTATTCCATTCAATGATGCCATTCGTATGAGTCCAGTTTTTACCAATTTGAATATTGCTTGGAATATCTAAAGTGCTAGATGCATTTTTATTGATTACTATTGAAGGTGCATACGGGTATGTAAAAGATTGTGGCGTAACTGTATTTGTTCCATTAAAGGTAATGATCCCAGAACCAGCACTTGACCCACCAACACCATTTCCTAAGTAATTGCCTGCTAATGTTATAATTGCGTCGAAAGTAGCACCTTGTGTACGGGTCAAATTACCAATCATGTAAATTTGACCTGAAACAGCTCCAGTAGTGTTTAACTCTAAATTATTGAATACGCGCGTTGCGACATTTGTACTTGTATCTCCTCTATGGACTGAATTTACTATTGCATCTAAAGTTCCAGTCACTTTTATCGTACCAAAATTATGGTGAAAAACTACATCACCTTGATTACCACTTTTTTCAATCCAAGTTCCTTTGTTTGGCCCTTGCGCAGTAACTTCATGAACTCCACTTGTATTTCTAAAAAAGCCCCCCGTATGACTAAAAAATCCACCATTGGTAATATTCTGAGTCGCACCATGAAATGTGCCCCCTAACATATTAAAACCTTCTGTTCCCAAGATTATTGCATCTGCTTGTGTAATAGTACCTGTGTAGGCTGCACCAATATTAATTCCCTTTACATTGCAATTTGCATCTATGGTACAATTTATAACATATGACCCCGTAAAATACGCAATATCATTTACTCCAGGAACATTGCCACCGAGCCAATTTCCATTCTCGCTCCAATTATTGTTTACCGCCCCCGTCCAAGTGAAATCATTAGTACCTAAGCCTAACCACCCTGTATTTCCTCCACCATTTATTGTATTAGCTCCTGCATTAAAAGTAGCTCCTCCTGTTGCAGTCGACTGTGAAAGAAATAGATAGTCACAATTAACAGTACCACTAGCTTTTGACCATATGAATGGGGTTGTATTCGTACTAGTTACTGTCACCAGATTGCCTGCACTTCCTGCAACTACAATATTACCATTAAATGTAATGGTTCTGCCACCCACAACCTTTATTGAGTGGGGTACAGTCTTTGTAATAGTGAAGTCATTACATGTAAATGAGTGGGCAAAAGAATAGACACATTCGCCACTCCCAGAAATAATTATATTATGGAAAATTTCCGAATTGTTACCATAATGGGATTGAGGTAAGGGAGTATCATTATAAAACTCCAAAGTAGCAGTACCTACCCTGATCATACCTTGAGGCATAAAAGCCAATGTAAAGTTTGCATTTGGGTTTGAATTATCAGCTCCTGTTAATTTCAAGTGACCAGAATCCATTAGAAAAACATTGTTAGCAGAGCTATTAACTTTAAATTGACCAAGAGTAACATTTTTCCCATTCAAATCACCAGTTGCTGAAACATAAATTCCCGTTGTATTTGTTGAATTTCCATTAAAGTCGCTTCCAAAAACAATTGTATTGGTTATCGATACGGTACCATGGTTGACACCCGCATTGGTATTAAAAAAAATAGCATTTACTGGAAACACCACCCCCTGTGTCGACATAGTAAATGATTGATAGGTACTATTTCCTGTCATATAAAAAATAGAGTGGCCATCAAAACTACTCATGGTCATATTGGCATCAAGTATAAAGTCACCGAAATTTTCAATATTCAAAGATATATACCAATTAGGATTATTCGTCACTCCTGTCCAATTAATATTTTTACCAAGCCTTGTTAAATCAGAATAAACGATTGTGTTAGTTGCACCAAAGGAATTGGCATCAAAAGTTGGGTCATCTTGAGGCAAGGGAACCCTGTTCGCATTACTTACTCCATTTGTTGTAAAAAACCAATTATTAGTATCGCTCCACAATTTTGTACCAGAAGTTGGTGTATACCAATACAAGGGCACACCTGTTGTAAAAATGATACCAGTATTATTTCCAAGATCACCCGACTTTCCTGGAATCGCAGAAAGATCAACTGGCACTTCTGATGAGATGGAAGACGATAAGCCAACACCACGCACATCAACATTAGCGCAATTAACTGAAGCTCCAGTTATATCAATTGTTCTTTGAACGGTGTTATTAGAAGTTATTCTTAATCTTCGAGTAGAAGAAAAGCCAGAAAATGTAATCGCATTTGTAACTTTGAAACCTAAATTGCTGACAACATAAATATCCTCAAAAAGAGCACTTCCTGCACCTGTTACAGTTAAATTTTTGAGTACACCACCAGTTGCCGTAAAGTGAGTGGTTGCAGAGCCACCAGTCTCAATAACAAAGGATAACGACAGACCATTCCAATTTTTACCACCACTTCGAAAATTTCTTGTTGAACCTGCTTCATAAATCGTAACAGTTGCAGAATTGACAGTAACCGTCAAATTAGTAATAGTTTCACACGCCCAAACATTTGAGCCAGATGCAGCCGTTAAATGCCTAAGATTTATGGATGAAGAACCCATAGTCAAAGTTCTGACATTGGAATTATTAGAAGAAAAAATACCCCAATTACAAGTTTGGCCGTTTGTATTTAATGTGCCATTTGTAAGAGTAACCGTTGCATCACCCGTTGAATGAGTACCCGTCATCTTCCAATAGGCGCCTACTCCATTATATGTGACATCGCCTGTTATCTTGCCAGCAAAATCAACATCCTGAACTGTAGTTGAAGTTGATATAAATGATATGGCAGAAGTAGTGACATTTCCTAAAGTATAGGTCATACCTGAACCAAATTTTAATGCAATGTTTTCCGTTCCCGAAACACTGTCTCCAATAGACAAGGTAAACGCATTATGAATCAATGTTCCTGTATAGCCAGTTGTATTTAAACTTCTTATACCAATGGCAGCACCTATTACCGATTCACCTGAACCACTATTGGAATCAAAAAATACATCATCTGCAGAAGTAGGTACAGAGGCGTCACCAGCACCACCAGAAGCTGTTGACCAATTAGTTGGGCCTGTTGCTGCCCAAGCAGTACTAGAACCACCACCGACCCAATACCTACCTGGCGGATTTGAAAATGACCAAGGAACCCCACCTCCATTCCCAGAAACATCAATGGAATTCGCACCAGCAAACCAAGTAGCTGAGACAGAAGTTGCGGCAGTAATATCTTGGATAGACATAAAGTTCACAGAAATTCTACCCGTTGCTTTTGTAATGGTAGCTGCAGAACCTGGTGTATCCGATTTTAAAATCGATAAATTACCAGAAGAGCCATTCGTTGAAAATCCAGTAACTGTTTGGGTGGTTCCTTGAGTTAGAATGAGACCATTCGGCAAACCTGCATTTTGCACTCTTATTTCATAGAATGTATTTGAACCAGTTACCAGAATATTATCACCTGAGAAAGTAACAAAGTTGTAGGTAGTTTTGCCTGCACCATTAAAAGTTTTTGCAACGGCAGATGTATCAGAAATAACAATTGTCGATGTATTTGCTGTCAAAGTTAATCCTGTAGCATTCCATACTACTCCAGTGCCTGTAATGGTAACAAATGATGAACCTAAAGTTAATGTACCTGCGGAAGAAATAAAATGACCCCAATTAACTGTCATCCCGTTAGTATCAACAGTTCCATTGGTTAAAGTTACTGTCGCACTACTACCAGTACTATGATTTCCTAAAAACCTCCAGGAACCAGCCACACCATTAAATGTAATATTACCAGTTGTTTTACCAGCAAAATCAATCGATTGTACAGTTGTAGTGGTTGATATAAATTCAATTTCCGATGAGGTTGGATTCCCTATAGTATAGGTCATTCCTTCCATAAATTTTAATGCATAATTTCCACCCCAAGCACTTGCATTTCCGATAGATAGTTTTATACCTGCATTATGAGTTAGTGTGCCACCATAACCAGAACAATCAATACTATGAATCGTGATCGCATCAGAAATAATCGAATTTGCCGTTCCGCTATTCCCATCAAAAAACACTTTATCATTTGCACCAGGAACGGATGCACCATTTGCCCCACCTGATGTTGATGACCAATTAGTTGGCCCAACAGCATCCCAATTTGCACTTGACCCTCCACCTACCCAATAACGCATATTACCAGCAAACAACCACCCTATATTGTTACCGCCATTTATAGAATTTGCTCCTGCATTCCAAATAGCCGTCCCTGTCGTAGCTGCGGTAATATTTTCAATCGACATATAATCTACGGAAACTACACCACTTGCTTTTGTAACAGTTGCTGCTGTTGATGTTGTAGAGGAAAGTTTCGCCAAGTTGCCAGCAAAACCATTTGTTGAAAAATTCGTTATTGTTTGAGTAGAACCTGTTGTTAACAGCAAACCATCCGGTAACCCAGCATTGTTCACACTAAAAGCACCCAAGTATGTGTTGTTACCAGTTATGGTGATATTATCACCTGAAAAGGTAACATTATAATATGTCGTTTTATCTGCTCCTGCAAAGGTTTTAGCTGAAGCACTCGTATCGTTTATGATAATAGTACCTGTATTTGCAGACAATGTTCCAAGACAGTTCCACACTGTTCCTACACCAGTAATGGTCGCAATTGAGGAACCTAAAGTTAACACGCGCGTATTTGAAGCACTTGTAGAAAAAGCACCCCAAGAAACAGCAAACCCATTCGTGTTTAATGTACCACGAGTCAATGCCACGGCTGCCGTTGCACCAGTATTGTGTGTATTTGTATATATCCAAGAACCATTGTTATTGGTAGACGCATAAGCCACATTTCCTGTTGTATGCCCTCCAAAGTCAATTGTTAACACACTTGATACACTTGAAACAAAACTAATAGCAGAACTTGTCACATTACCTAAAGTGTAAGTCATGCCAGGCACAAATTTTAAGGCAACCAAACCAGCACCAGCAGTACTAGTACCAACCGATAAAGTAACGCCAGCATTGTGCTGTATGGTACCTGTAAATCCAGTACAATTTATACTACGAACTCCAATATTTGCAGATATGATGGAAGTGCCTGCACCACTATTTTCATCAAAAAACACATCATCGCCTGCTCCAGGCACAGACGCATTATTGGCACCACCAGAAGTAGTAGACCAGTTTGTATTTCCTGCTGCATTCCAATCAGTACTTGACCCGCCACCAACCCAATACCGTCCTGCCGGTTTTGTAAATGTCCAACCAGTGTTACCGGAAACATTAGTTGAATTTGCACCTGCATACCATGTTGCACCACCAGCAGCAGTAATATCTTGAATAGACATATAATCAACCGAAAGAATACCAGATGATTTTGAGATTGTTGCTGAAGAGGCACCTACTGTTGACTTTATAATCGCTAAGTTACCAGATGAACCATTAGTATTAAAATCTGTAACCGTTTGAGTTTCACCTGAAGTAAATAATAACCCTGTCGGCAAACCAGCATTATTTACAAACATTTCTGTAAATGTATTTGTACCTGTTACAGTAATATTATCACCAGAAAAAATTATTGCGCGATAGGTCGTTTTTCCAGCACCTATAAAAGTTTTGGATACTCCACTTGTATCAGTTATCGTAATCGTAGATGTATTTGCGGTCAAGGTTAAAGCTGTTCCCGACGGATGCGAACAATCCCATACTGTTCCCACACCTGTGATGGAAACAGTAGATGCACCCAAAGTTAGTGTACGAGTATTCGTTGATGCTCCGTTAAAAGCACCCCAAGAAACAGCAAACCCATTTGTGTTCAATGTTCCCCTATTCAATGTTACTATTGCCGTTGTACTTGTATTGTGTACGCCTTCATATCTCCAAGAACTACTAATATTATTGCCAATAAAAGATACATTTCCAGTGGTCTTACCTGCAAAATCAATAGTCTGAACATTCAAGTTGCCAGTAATAAAGTTAATAGCTGAAGTAGCAGGATCACCTAGAGTGTAAGTCATCCCTGCAACAAACTTCAAAGCGATTGCACTAGCGCCTGCAGCAGAATCGCCAATTGACAAAGTAATTCCTGAATTATGCTGCAAAGTTCCAGTAAACCCTGTACAATTCAAACTTCGAATCGTAATATTTGCGGACAAAACAGAAGTGCCAACACCACTGTTACTATCGAAATATACATTGTCAGAAGAAGTTGGCACGGAAGCATTATTGGCACCACCTGATGTGGCTGACCAATTGGTATCACCAACCGCGTTCCAGTCAGAAGTTGAACCTCCGCCTACCCAATACCGATCGGCTGAATACGCATTGTTGTGCATTACGAAAATTAGAACTAAAAAGTAAAAAACAAATGAAAATTTATAAAGCATTGTTATTCCCCGCTTGTTGAACATCCCCATATTCGGCAAGTATTCTTATAGATATTATAGCCCAAAATTTACAGAAGTTCAAAGTTTTTTGTAAATTAATTATTATTCACAACAAACGGATTCTATTTTCAATTAAACTTGTTTTTTAAAAAATTCTTGGCAGTTAATATTATTTCATGCTATGTCATATACTTTATTAAAATTATATTGAAATGCACCTTTTAAGTTAGCCACTATACCAAATTTAGACTATTGTAAAATATGCTGATTTCTTTAGCTTCTAATGATTTCGTTTAATTCATAGTTAAAAAAATAACATATTCATCCCGTTATAACAAGAAATTTAAAATTATTTAGTTTAATGAACTAGTTACAATATATCTATTAATAGTTCTTGCAGTATAAAACGGCGAATTTCTACTATATCAGATCGGGTTCCGTCAAAATATAAGGTTGTAATAGTAGAGTCAAATCTACTAATTGACTCTACTTGCAACAAAACCCAAAATCTAATCACATTATTTCTGGGGTTGGGTTTTTAACATTTCTTCTTAATCTAAACAATTTTCGAATACATAATACAACAAATGTTAGCAGAAAGAATAGCCATTCCACACCGTTTTTCATGCCAGCATTAGGTGCATATTGACATCCACCACCGCCGCCACCGCCTGATGCATCGCTAATTAATTTGGTGAGTGTGCCCGATACCTCTTTTGCTACTAAAGCATTGCCCGCTAAGTCAAAAATACTAGCGCCTAAAGCCCTAAGCACGATTGTTTCCTTACCAGAAACTGTACCATCCACAAATATAAATATCCGAACAGAACTTTCACCACCAACTAATGGCCCTCCCGAAGTAGATAATATAGAAGTAATCGTTACGCCATTGGCAGTTCCACCATTAGATGAAAATTCCATTTCAAAATCAGATAGCACAATGCCACCTAAACTTTCTGTTGTGAATACCCCTTCACTAAATGTAATATCCACAAAATCATTTTTAGGACTTAACACTACAGATGTTATAGTTGGTGCAGTTGTATCGATTACTAGCTTTTTAGAGCTACTTAAGGAACCTTTTGCACCTATAACTGGCAAGGTCAATATTGCAACATTATTTTTGCTATCTTTAACGGTGCCATCATTCAGTTCTAATGCTATTGTGGATTGATAATCTAATGCTGAACTAGTATCACCATTTTGAACCGTATAACTAAATGACAAAGTAGTTGTGCCACTACCACCAGTAAAATTAATTTTTTGATCCGATAATCCTGTTTCAACGGTTAAAGTTGGTGTTCCTGTAACAATCACCTTTTCACTAAATACAACCTGAATCTCAATAACTGTACCTGCCTTATAAGCACCGTTATCCTTAGAACTTGTCACTTCGATTACAGTTGGGCTAGTCTCATCTTTTATCGTGAATGATGGCGTTGCAGGTGTTGCTGTTGCAGGGTTACCTGCAATGTCAAAAATCTCATTTGCTGCTGGAGCAATTGAAAAGGTTTCTGTGCCAGTCACATCACCTAATATTGTCAAGTATAGGCGCAAGGTTGATTCTCCACCTACTAAATTTGCACCTAATACAGTCTTGATACTTGATATTGTTACACCAGTTGCGGAACCTCCATTTTTTGAAAATGTTACCACAAAATCACTTGGCACTACAGCACCACTTCCGCTATTTGTATATACCCCTTCGATAAATGTAATGTCAATATAATCTAGATTTGGGTCTAGTGATTGAGATGCTATAAACGGAGCAGTCGTGTCAATCACAATGTTCTTACTACCACCTAATGATTCACTGGAACCAGGTGCATTTAAAGTAAGAAGAGCATTTTCACTACTTGAATTTTTTATAGTCCCACCGCTTAACGAAAGGGCACTAGTCGAAGTATAATCCAAATCAGAACTAGTATCACCAGACTGCACTGTATAATTAAATACTAAAACTGTTGAGCCACTACCACTAATATAGGAAATAGTTCTGTCGAATGCACCAGTTTCAAGTGTTAAGGTAGGAACTCCCGTTATAGTTACAATTTGGCTAAAAGTTACAGTAATCGGAATTACCGCTACTGCTTTATAAGCACCATTCGCAACTGAACTGCTAACTAAGGTTACTATTGGGGTAGTTGAATTAATAGTAAACGATTTATTGGCCCCCAATGAATTTGTTAACCCTGGGCTTGGTAAAGTCAATATACTGCTATTTAAAGCAATATCTGAAATAGACCCACCACTCAGTGTCAATGAGCTAGTTGAGACATAATCTAAATCGTTACTAAAGTCTCCACTTTGTACAGTATAGGTAAAACTTAAAGTCGTAGTTCCACTGCCATTTGCATAAGTTGCATTTTGGTCAACAGAACCTGTTTCCAAAGTCAAGGTTGGCGTTCCACCAACAATTACAATTTCACTAAAGCTTATGGTAATAACAATTATATCACCTGTAACATAAGCACCATTCGCTGTTGTAGAACTTACACTCACAACAGACGGAGCTGTTGTATCAACTACCAATGATTTATTGCCAGCAATCGAATTCGCTGAACCTGGGCTTGGTAGCACTAATGTAGCATTGGTACCACTTACACTTTTTATCGTTCCGCCACTTAAGCTTAAGGCTGCTGTCGAAACATAGTCTAAATCGTTATTTGTGTCTCCACTTTGCACCGTGTATTGAAATACAATGGTCGCGCTTCCACTGCCACTTATATAAGAAGCACTTTGGTCAACGGAACCAGTTTCTAAAGTTAGTATTGGAACACCTGTTATATTAACGATTTCACTAAAAGTAACTTCAATTAATAATACGCTGCCTTGTTTATACGAACCATCTGCTGTTGAACTGGTAACATTAGTAATAGTTGGGCCAGGCACACTCTGTAAAGCCACCGCACCTGTACTTGTCGAAATTAATGCAGGGTTACCAACTACATCAAATATAGAATTCGCAACTGGGGTGATTGTAATCGTTTCTAATCCAGAAACTGTTCCAGAAACTAGTAACATGATTCGCACAGATACTTCACCACCTACCGTAACGCTATCCGATGTTGTCTTAACACTTACAATTGATACACCAATAGCAGTACCACCATTTGCTGCAAATGCTAAATTAAAATCTGTGCTATCAACACCGCCTATTCCCCCAAACGCATTATAGATTGCTTCACTAAAAGTGACATCAATAAAAGCATTCAAAGCACCTAATGATTGACTCTGAATAGTCGGAGCTACACCATCAATCACTAGAGCTTTATTATCACCTAAAGAACCTGCCCCACTTGGTGTTGGTAATACCAAAGTAGCATCAATACCGCCGGCATTTTTAATTGTACCACCACTTAACGAAAGTGCTGTGGTCGAGGCATAATCTAAATCTGAACTCGAATCACCACTTTGTACGGTATAGGTAAACTCTAATGTTGCAGATCCTGACCCACCAGTAAAAGATGCTTGACTATCTGTTGTACCTGTTTCTAAAGTTAGAGTAGGTGTACCTGTCACATTTACTAATGAGCTAAATACAACTTGAATCACTATGATTTCACCTTGACCATAAGTACCGTTGCTCTTCGTGCTTGTCACATTTGTAACAGTTGGCCCAGCAGATGCACTTAATAATACAGCTCCAGTACTTGTAGTTATGGCGGCAGGGTTTCCGGCTAAATCAAAAATTGCTGAGGCAGCAGGTGTAATAGTAATTGTTTCTGTACCTGATACAGCACCAGTAATAGAGAGAACTAATCTAATGGTAGTTTCCCCGCCAGCTGTGGAAGTATTTGTAGTAGTTGTAACGCTGCTGATTGTTGCACCAGTAGCTGTGCCTCCATTTGCAGCGAAAGTAATACTAAAATCAGAGGCATCTAAACCGCCTGTACCACCATTTGTCGCGTAAATGGCTTCACTAAATTTAACATCAATATAAGCATTCAAAGACCCTAATGACTGTGATTGAATCGTTGGTACTACACCATCAATAACGAGAGCTTTATTGGCACCTAAAGAATTGGACGCACCAGGTGAAGCTAATGTCAAAGTGGCAGTATTCAAAGCCGCATCCGTAATTGTGCCACCAGATAAAGCTAAGGAACTTGTGCTAACATAATCTAAATCTGCACTTACATCGCCCGCTTGTACGGTGTAATTAAAAACAAGTGTATCTGAGCCACTACCGCTTGCATAGGAAGCCACTTGATCGGTTGCGCCAGTTTCTAATGTTAAAGTTGGGGTATTACTTACTGTAACTGCTTCGCTGAAAGTAACTGTAATCGCAATAACACTGCCGATTTTATATAAACCATTGGCAGTAGAACTGTTGACACTAGTTACTGTTGGTGCAGTTGTATCAATCACGATAGCCTTATTGGCACCTAAAGAATTAGCCGCACCTGAGCTTGCTAAGGTTAATGTCGCGTCAGTACCGCCTCCATTTTTAATGGTACCACCATTTAAAGCAAGGGCTGTTGTAGAAGCATAATCTAAATCCGAACTAGTATCACCACTTTGAACCGTATAGTTAAACACCAATACCGTCGAGCCAGACCCACTAGAGTAATTAACGGCACGGTCGGTAGCACCTGTCTCTAAGGTTAAGGTAGGCGTTCCTGTAACATTGACTAAAGCACTAAAAGTAACTTCAATCACTATGATATCACCTACTTTATACGAACCATTGGCAGTAGAGCTACTAACCCCTGTAATTGTTGTAGGGGCCACTGTAATTACAATTGCTTTATTGGCACCTAGCGAATTTGCTGCACCTGGTGTTGGTAAACTCAATATAGCGTTTTGCGTATTTCCTGAATTCATGATTGTGCCACCATTTAAGGCAAGCGAAGAAGTCGTAACATAATCTAAATCCGAACTAGTATCTCCACTTTGAATTGTATAGTTAAAAATTAAAGTGGTGGTTCCTGTGCCACTGGAATAATTAACAACTCGATCAACTGTGCCAGTTTCTAAAGTTAGCGTAGGAACTCCTGTAACATTTACAATTTCACTAAAAGTCACAGAAATTGGAATTGTACCTGTGGAATAAGTTCCATCGGCTGTTGACGAAGTTACATTCGTCACATAAGGCACAGCAATTAAACCAACCCAATTCGTGTTATTACCCCCACTCAAAGAGCCTGTCGCCAAAACACCTAAACCACCACTTGCATCACTGCGTTTCACATTAACTTTATCAGCAAGAGTTGAAGTACCGTTCAATGTCAATTTCCAATCAATCGATGCATCACCTAAGCTTCGCAAAACAGATCGAGTACCACTTGTTCCATTTGAGGCAAAGCGACCATTGATCGTTGTCAAATTAGGCACACCCGTCGCAAACTCATGGGTTTTATTAGCACCCAAGGTTAAGTTATAGAAATCTTTTTTAAGATTTGTAACAACTGCAGTTCCTGCACCATCAGAATAAACAATAGTAGATGAAGTAGCGCTTACCGTAAAATTAGCATTGGAAGAAAGCGAGGTAGTTCCATTTACCGTAATGACTTGCGAAGAAAGCCCCGACAAAGTCATCGTGCCATATACAGTCAATTGATCATTAACAGTTAAATTAAATGTGCTCAAATTTAAATTCCCAGAACGAACCACCATATCATGCCCCGTATTCGGAATATCTAAATTCGCAAATAATTCTAGCGACCCTCCAGGTAATTTATAAACTTCAGCGCTCACACCTTGTTTTCCACTACCGGTAACAGTATTTGCACCAGCTCCTCTAAAAACGATTTTGCTGGTTCCACCCCAAGAAGTATCATTTGTGACATAATTGCCACTCACCTCGACATCTAATCCATTTAAATTAGCTAATGATGTAATTGTCAATTGATTGGCAATTTGACAAGCAAGATTAGATATAGTCACATCATAACTATTATTTTTAGCGATTTCCACATCATAAAAACTGCCTCTACTAATAGTAATATTGGCAGCATTTGTACTATCAAAAGTAACTTTATTACCATTCCATGCAATCGTTCCCACATTAACAGAATGCGTCCAATTAGACCCTACTTGAATATTGTTTGGTATATCCAAGACACCACCTCCTTTATTAATGGTAACACTCGGAGCATAAAGGTAAGAAAAACTTTGTGCACCACTCCCTTCAAAACGAATAACCCCTGAGCCAGCACTTGAAGTACCACCACCTAAAGGTAAATAGTCACCACTAACTGATATATCAGCATCCAAAGTGGTACCTTGGGTTCGAATTAAATTGCGTGCGACAAAACATGTCCCGCTCGCAACACCTGTTGTATTGATCTCAAGATCATAAAAAGTATTACCCGAGGAACAAGAAATAATTGGGTCTAATGTTCCATTTACTTTAATTAACCCATTATTATGTGTAAAAGTTCCGCCTTTGATAGTAAAAGTATCGCTATTGACTGCGGTTACTTGAAAGGTTCCACTTGTGGATCTGAACAGAGTTCCATTGGTTTGTACAAAAGCACCACCACATGTTATGGCATCTGCAGCGTTGGAGCCAAGAAAAGTACTGGTTAATCCGTTAAATTCCCAGCCAGCTGTGCCAATTGTCATACTAGCAGATTGAGTAATAGTGCCAGTATAAGCTCTACCTACATTTATACCTAATACATCAATAGCCGAATCAATCGTACAGGCAACATTATACACACCCGTGAAATGGGCAATTTGGGTATTATTGGGAGCAGTCCCACCTAACCAATTCAAACCATTACTCCAATTTAAGTTATTTCCGATATCTGCACCCGTCCAAGTGTAAGGATAGGTATTTATATTCCACTGGGTATTATTTCCACCATCTATGGAATTTGGTGTCGCATTCCATGTTGCAGCAGGTGAGCCAATTGAGTAACTCACATTCAAATAGTCACTATTAATAGAGCCACCACCTGCTTTTGCAAGAGTATGTTGAGCAGCAGTTACACTTCCAATTGTCACCATATTTCCATCGGAACCATTTACCGTAAAAGTATTTACAGTAGTAGTCGTACCCGCAGTAAACAATAGCGTATGGGCAACTGTTTTGTTACTTTGAAAATCGTTAAAAATATTGGAGCCAGTAAATGTATATGTTGCAATGCCCGCCCCAGATATTAAAAGGTTATTGAATGTTCTACTATTGCCAGCAAATGTCTTCGAAGTCGTAGTTGTATCACTTAATTTAATTGTGGATGTATTGCAGAATATAGTTCCTGTAGCGCCCCAAACTGTTCCAGTACCCGTTAACTCCCAAATGCCAGAACCCATATGTACAGTTGCTCCACCTGAAAATGTTCTTGCAGTAATATTAAAATTATTGCTATCAAAAATACCTGCAGACGATGCAAGAGCAGTATTGCTACTTCCTAGAAAAGCATCTTGAAGCATTATCATATCAGAACCATTTAATGAGGTATTTATTGTTGAAAAAGGCAAAGTTTTACCGGAACACTTGATATTAAACACATCACAACCAACACCATTTGTTCTAAATGTAAAAGTATATGTTCCATTTGAAGGTAAAGTGATATTCATATTGGGATCTAAAGTAAGAGAACCATAATTTGATATGGAGGTAGTTCCAGCTGCACCAGCAACAAAATTCCAAGTTGGGTTATTTGTAACACCAGTCCAATCTATATTTCGTCCCATCCTACTTGAATCCGAATTTGTAGTAACAATAGTATTACTAGCACCAAAGGAATTGGCATCAAAAACGACATCATCGTTAGGTAATGGCACACGAGCTGCACCACCAGTACCACCTGACCCTAAATACCAATTTGAAGTATCGCTCCAATATTTTGTACCAGTGGTCGCAGAATACCAATAACAAGTCATACTCGTCGGAAAAATAATACCACCATTTGACCCTAAATTGCCAGCACCTTTAACAGGGTCACTCAAATCTGTGACTAAGGATGCAATAATAGCAGTAAAATCTACATATTCTGCGATAAGTGCTTTGGAATGTGGTATTGTTAATGTACGAGTACCACCACCACCAGAAGCAAAAACTCGTAATCTTCGACTGCTGGAATATCCACTAAGTTGAATGGTTTTTGTTACGGTAAAACCAGCCGTATTAATTTGAAATCTATCTTCTGCATTATCACCTAAGTTACCAATACTCGATACAATAACATTTTTAAAGGTAGGGTTACCACCACCATTAGACATAGTACCGCCGCCTATAAGGTGAAATGTGCAATCCCAATTAAGAGGACCACCAGCTTGCACTAAAGGAAATGCACTTGAAAGACTACGATTTGTATTAATTGTAGCGTTATTTGGTGTCACCGTTAAATTAGTGACTGTAAAACATGCAAAAAAAGTACCTGATACTCCTGTCAAATTCATAACGGTAGAACCCATAGTTAAAGTTCTTGCATTTGAATTACTTGATGAAAACTGACCGCCATTTATGGTTTTATCATTTGTATTTAATGTACCAAATGTTAAGGTTAAAATTGCTGAAGAAGAAAATGTGTGGTCACTAAGATATTTCCAATTACCCCCATTACCATTAAATGTAACAGAGCCTGTTGTTTTTCCACCCCAATCTATCGATTGCACAGAAGTTGCAGTGGTAATGAAAGAAATAGCAGATGATGCATTGTCACCCAATGTGTAAGTCATTCCTGAGCCAAATTTGAGTGCTGAGTTACCTGCACCATGTGTTGCATCACCAATAGATAATACAATTCCAGAATTGTGAGTTAAAGAACCAGTATAACCCGTCATATTTAAACTTCTTATGGTAATATTTGCACTTAAAACCGAATTGCCAGTACCACTATTTGAGTCAAAAAAAACATCGTCGGTTGTGGTAGGCACTGATGCATCACCCGCGCCACCAGAAGTTGTTGACCAATTCGTAGGAACAGTAGCATTCCAATTGGTGCTTGAACCGCCGCCAACCCAGTAGCGACCTGGTGGTCGTGTAAACGACCAAACGGAATTGCCTGAAACATCACTAGAATTAACGCCTGCAAACCAAGTAGCTGTACCTGAGGTAGCGGCTGTAATATCTTGTATAGACATATAATCGACTGAAATCACGCCAGCTGCTTTAGTGATTGTGGCAGCAGAACCACCAATTGTAGACTTGATAATGGCTAAACTTCCAGATGAACCATTAGTAGTGAAATTTGTTACTGTTTGAGTTTCACCTGAAGTAAGTAACAAACCGTTTGCTAAACCAGCATTTTGCACTCTCATTTCTGAAAATGTATTCGAACCTGTCAATATTATATTATCACCAGAAAATATTATCGTGCTAAAAGTTCTGCCACCACCAATAAATGTTTTTCCTGTGGCGGTTGTGTTATTTACAATAATCGTAGAGGAGTTATTATTAAAAGTAAGATTTGTTACATCCGTGAAATCCCAAACATTGCCGACACCAGATAGAGTTACAATAGATGCACCCAAAGTCAAAACACGAGTATTTGCATTATTAGAGTTAAAAAGACCCCAAGATACAATTTGACCATTAGTGTCTAAAGTTCCATTTGAAAGAGTTACCGTCGCAGTAGAACCAGTATTATGAGTTCCTATTAATTTCCATGAACCCCCAACACCATTATAGGTAACATTTCCAGTTGTCTTGCCTGCAAAATCAATATTCTGAACTGGTGCAACAGTTCCAATAAACTCAATCTCAGAAGTAATTGCATTACCTAAACTATAGGTCATCCCAGAAACAAAATTTAATGCAATACTGGAACCAGAAGCAACACCGTTGCCAATTGATAATTTAACACCTGCATTGTGTGTTATCGTACCAGTGTAGCCTAAACAATTTATACTACGAATAGTTATATTAGACGATAGTGTTGCATTGTTACTATTAGAATCAAAAAATACATAATCAGTTGAGACAGGCACAGAAGCATTATTTGTACCTCCCGAAGTTGTCGACCAGTTTGTTGGACCAACAGCGTCCCAATTACTACTAGACCCACCACCCACCCAAAATCGAACAGGACTAAATATCCAATTCGTATTGGTGCCACCATTCACACAATTTTCACCTGCAAACCACACTGCAGAACCTGATGAAGTAACAGTCGATTTTGTAATTGACATATAATCAACTACAACTATACCATTTGGTTTGGATAATGTCGCAGCTCCAACACCGCTGGCTGTTAAAATTGCTAAATTTCCAGACGAACCATTAGTTTTCAAATCATCGATGATTTGGGTAGAACCAGAAGTCAAAATTAGGCCATCAGGGTGGCCAGCATTGTTAACACTAAAAGTTCCTCTGAATGTATTATTGCCGCTTACTGTGATGTTATTACCAGTAAAAGTTATATTTTGATAAGTTGTTTTACCACCTCCAGCAAAAGTTTTTGCAGAAGCAGATGTATCGGTGATAATAATTGTGGAAAAATTCAAAAACAAACTTTGATTGGTAACTGTCGCAAGATCCCAAACAACACCTACACCAGTTAATGTGACAGTTGAAGAACCAAGTGTTAAAGCTCGAGTATTTGCATTATTTGAACTAAACAAACCCCACGATACTGCTTGACTATTTGTACATAGATTCCCACGAGTTACCGTAATCGTTGCCGTAGATCCTGTTGTATGAGAACTGATTAATTTCCAATTGCCACCAACTCCATCATAAGTTACATTCCCAGTTGCATGACTTCCAAAATCGATTGATTGAACTGAAGTGCTGGTAGTCACAAAAGATAATGCTGAAGTTACAACATTACCCAAAGTGTAAGTCATACCTGGAACAAACTTTAATGCGATATTATTAGCACCAGGTGTAGCATCACCAATCGTAAGTGTTATTGCAGCATTATGCGTAATCGTACCAGTATAACCAGTACAATTGATTGACCGACATACGGCGGCTACATCAATTGTTAAATTGCCAGAGGTTGCGTCTAAATAAACATTGTCGGCGGCTGTGGGAACTCCTGCATTATCCCCATCACCAGAACCAGTGGCTGACCAATTATTGGCATCATTCCAAATAGTCGCACCCGTTTTAAAGTAGCGATCAGCTGCAAAACAATGATTTAAATTAAATAAAAAAACAAAAAACGAAAATATAATAATTCGAATAAACACTTTAATTCCCCCTTAGTTTTATTCTAGTATAAATCTGTAAAGCTTTCCCATAAGCTTATTCATCACATTATAAGCCTTAAATCACCTTTTTACAAAAATTTAGTCGATTTCTAACGATTTTTATTAATCTAAGTGCAAATAAAGTGTATTGAACTTTTCTAGCAACTAAAAATAAATTTCTTAATTACAGATTGATTTTTTAGATATTTTACATCATAAAAAATGAAAAAAGTGAAAAGTTGACACTATTTTACCTCAGAAATTGGACTGAAACCATCCCTATATGACCATATTTAAGACTTAAAAGAAAAAAACACCATTTTCTATATCTATTCAGCAATGCTTATATTTTTCTTAAAATTAAAAGAAAGTTTGGGTGTACATCTATAAATTTACTAAAAAAGAAATAAAAGTCATTTGTTCTATTCGATTATATTTCAATTTTGCGGAAACCACCTTAGTTTTTTTTTGGAATTTCCTTTTCAGCTTCTTTAATATTTGCTAAAACTTCATGCGTTTCAGCTTTTTTACCTTTTAATTAACTATTATTAAAACCTCAATCGTCAAGCAAAACGCCTTCACGCATTCTTAATGTCTTTTTTGGAAAATTTTTTTTAAAATAATCATGAAGCCTTTTTTCCTCTAATTGAATGTAAATATCTATTACCGGTACCATGTCATGGCATTTTAACCATTCCCATGCTTTTCGGGTTGCAACCTCCCAAGTTAGTCTTTCAAAATACATAAACTTATACTTCAATAAAAACCAAGCATTTTCTCTATTAAATTTTTCTGGGGTTTCTGTCAATTCATTAATTTGATCTCTGATTCGTTCGATTCGATTATAGTCCGATTTTGTGTAATTCACCTTTGTTTTTTTTGGGACATTCATTTCTCTATAAACTTCATCAAATATTAAAAATTCATTATTGCATGCTGCTCTACTCCATTTTAAAAGACTATTTAAGCCAGAGTCCTCAAGCAAAAGGCCGTCTTCAATTAATCTAGTACAAAAATTAAATGGTAATGGCAGTGTTGGACTATAATTTCGACCCAAATAAAATTTCCACTCCAATTGATCTTTATCACCAAGTTTAATTTTTTGTGAAATAAAAGGTTTTATCTTTTCTAAAGGATATATTTTATCCAATTTATAAAAGCAAAAGGTTCCATGCCAAAAACTATTCTTTTGTACCATTAAATGTGGTTTACCAAAAATTTCAGAAATTGATTTAAAATCTGACATTGCTAATTCTTTTAATTTATCCATGTCTTGGATATTCTTATATTTTCGACAAACAATAAATAACTGGGACTCTGAATCTAATGATGGCAATATATGATATTGAATTTTCCTCTCTGGCTCATTACCGATAAAGTGATTCATAACTCTAGAAATTTCACGCTTTACCCAGTTAAACCTTTCATATTCCTTTATTACGAAACCTTTAAAGATATTTATTTCTTTTTTTACAATTAATCTATTATAATCCTCTAATACTCTTTTAAAATGGTCGTTACTTTTTGACAACTCAAAAAAATCATAAAAAAACTCAATTGCTTTTAATAATTCAGGATCTGCCAAAACCTTATCGACAAATTCAGCTATTTCTTTCTCAGATAAACCCAAAATATTATTCATAAAAATTCTCTTTTAATACATGGAATTTCTCATTGCGACAATTTTATTAATACTTTCGCTTGTTCTGCAAAAAACGCTCGTAATTTTTTGCTAATTCTTCTTTACATATTTGGATGTCTCTTTCAGCTAAAGTTAAATTTTGTTCAGCAAATAAATTAATGGGGTATAAAGGCTTTCCATCCCTATTAATCTTAAATATTTTATTATTTACATTTAATTTATAAATAATACTAACTACCGCGTTATATTCAATATCAGTAAAACTCAATCTATTTCTTATAAAGTCTTGTAAATACGAAGTCTGTAATTTTTGCCATGGCAAAGAATAGTTAATACAAATTGCATAGCTTAAAATAAAATAATAATATACTGAGTTTTCTAATTTATCTCTCAATTCATTTTGTTCTGAGTTAATAATAGCCAAAATGCTATTTTGGTAATTGTGCAAAAGTTCAATTAATTTTGTAATTTCATGTTGTGACAATTTTATTGAATCCTTATCAATCACAAAATTAACATCACAATTTAAATCTTTCGCAAAATAATTATTTTGATGTTTAATCGAGTCAAGTACCTGCTTAGCTCGTAAATTTTCAGCAAAATCTTTTCTAAAATAATTATAAAACAATTTTTTCCCTAGTTTAATACTAGAAGTTTTTGCTGGCACCATGTCATGGCGTTTTAGCCATTCCCATGCTTTTCGGGCTGCAACCTCCCAAGTTAAATCGCCAAAATACCTAAATTCATACTTCAATAAAAACCAGGCATTTTCTCTATTAAATTTTTCTGGGGTTTCCATCAATTCATTTATTTGATACCTGATTTGTTCTATTCTATTATATTTCAAATTTGCGGAAACTTCATTAGTTTTTTTTGGAGTTTCCTTTTCAGCTTCTTTAATATTTTCTAAAACAACCTGCATTTCAGCTTTTTTACCTTTTAATTGACTATTATTAAAACCTGAATCGTCAAGCAAAACGCCTTCACGCATTGCTAATAATTTTTCTGGAATACATTTTTTAAAATAATCATGAAGCCTTTTTTCCTCTAATTGAATGTAAATATCTTTTGTCGGTACCATGTCATGACATTTTAACCATTCCCATGCTTTTTGGGCTGCAACCTCCCAAGTTAGTCTTTCAAAATACATAAACTTATACTTCAATAAAAACCAGGCATTTTCTCTATTAAATTTTTCTGGGGTTTCTGTCAATTCATTTATTTGATCTCTGATTCGTTCGATTTTGTTATATTCCAATTTTGTGTAACTCGTCTTTGTATTTTTTGGGGCAGCCATTTCTCTATTTACTTCATCAAATATTAAAAATTCATTATTGCATGCGGCTCTACTCCATTTTAAAAGACTATTTAAGCCAGAGTCCTCAAGCAAAAGGCCGTCTTCAATTAATCTAGTACAAAAATTAAATGGTAAAGGCAGTGTTGGACTATAATTTCGACCCAAATAAAATTTCCACTCCAATTGATCTTTATCACCAAGTTTAATTTTTAGTGAAATAAAAGGTTTTATCTTTTCTAAAGGATATATTTTATCCAATTTATAAAAGCAAAAGGTTCCATGCCAAAAACTATTCTTTTGTACCATTAAATGTGGCTTGCCAAAAATTTCAGAAATTGATTTAAAATCTGACATTGCTAATTCTTTTAATTTATCCATGTCTTGGATATTCTTATATTTTCGACAAACAATAAATAACCGGGACTCTGAATCTAATGATGGCAATATATGATATTGAATTTTCCTCTCTGGCTCATTACCGATAAAGTGATTCATAACTCTAGAAATTTCACGCTTTACCCAGTTAAACCTTTCATATTCCTCTATTACGAAACCTTTAAAGATATTTATTTCTTTTTTTACAATTAATCTATTATAATCCTCTAATACTCTTTTAAAATGGTCGTTACTTTTTGACAACTCAAAAAAATTATAAAAAAACTCAATTGCTTTTAATAATTCAGGATCTGCCAAAACCTTATCGACAAATTCAGCAATTTCATTCTCCGAAACACCCAAAACTTTATTCATAAAAATTCTCATTTAAATCAAGTTGTAATTGTTTAATTATCATTTTATTTTTCATCTATATTGTAGCTAATCAAATTTTTGTTCTACTGTTTTTTTGTATTCAACATAAATTATAGTAATTTTTTTCCAACGACGGGTGAAACAAGGGTCGACATCTAATCGGCCCCACTCATAAATATGCCTCAGAAATACTCTGAAAATAAAACAAAGAATACCTATAATCTTTAAATTAAGCCCGCAAGCGGGCAACATTTTAAAACTATAGTTTTATCTATTTTGTTGATATTTTTTTAAAATTCATTAATTTTCTAATACTCTTATATTTTTATGTTTCAGCATAAATTTCTCTGCTACTCGCTTTGGTCTTGTTTCTTGTGGAATTCACTCACGGTATATCTATAAAATCAATTTTTCTTGCCAATGCAAACTGGCGAGCTTTTTTTCTACTTCATCAATTCAAGCTCAGGCCAGCAATTATAAAAAATGTGCTTAAAATGCTTGCATGCAGAACATCGCTTTTGGGCTTTCATCATTTTACCTGCCCTAAATGTGATCACCAGATTAAGGTGTATCACTCTTGCAAATCAAGATTTTGCTCTTCTTGTGGCAAAAAAGCCACTGACAAATGGGTGCAAGAAAAATTTGAAATGCTTCCTAATACCCCTTGGCAGCATATCACTTTTACCATGCCAAGTATTTTGTGGGATCTTTTTTGGGTTAACAGGCATCTAATAGGTTTAGCTCCAAAACTTGCGGCTGAGATTATTCTCAAAGAAGCTAGATTAAAAAAAGCATTGCCTGGTATTTTTTTAGCTATCCATACTTTTGGTCGTGACTTGAAGCGAAATATGCATTTTCATTTATCAACTACAGTAGGCGGTTTAAATATCTTCAATTCTGATTTGTGGGTTAAAAAAGTTTACTACCACCATGAAAAACTTAAAACTCAGTGGCGATATAACATCATTGATCTTTTGCGCCAAGAGTATTTGAGAGGCAACATCAAAATGTCGCCTGCTCTTAAACATATCACCGATTATAAGCAGTTTAATACATTGCTAAATGAACTTTACAAACAAACTTGGGTTGTTCAATTAAACAAAACTGATAATAATCATAAACATAATGTCGAATACCTTGGGCGATATATTAAAAGACCGCCTCTTGGAGAAACAAAAATTCTGAACTTCAAAGAAAATATTGTGACTTATAAATTTCTTGATCACTTTACCGGCGAAAATCAGACTAAAACCTTAGATGCTTTAGATTTCATTGGAAAACTGGTTTCTCATATTCATGATGAAAACTTCAGGGCTATTCGATACTATGGCTTTTTGGCTAACAGAGTAATTGGCAAACTTTTAACAATTGTTAAGAAACTTGTCAAACATGTCATTAAGTTAAAAATAAAAAAAATAGATTGGAGATCTCTTTATACCAACACTTTTGGCATTGATCCTTTAAGTTGTTTAAAATGTGGAACGATTATGTTATTGGAAAACATTATATTACCTATTAAAATTCCATTAGCTCAACTGCAGGAGTTAATTGCAAATGACAAAATCGATAAAAACTAAATCCTAAAAATTGGTTTCAGGAAGAGATATGAAATCAACGAAAAATATTTTTCTAATTGCAAATATATGATAATTTAGTGAGGTAAAATTTACAAAAAAATTTCCTAATATTATTTAAAAAAATGTATCTTATAATTCCTCGACTAAAATGAACTCTCCTGCATCCACTTTGAAATTCCTAAACTTTGAATTAAAATTACCAAAATTTTTCTTTTTCAGTGAATTTCAGCGTTGTTCAGGGGTTAAAATCTTTGTTATACAATTTTAATGCACATATTTTTTTGTTTTGGTATTTTGTATCACCCACAAGACGGAATGCACCTAAAAGTACGAGTTTTAATTATTAAATAAAGTAGAGCCAAGGCATGCCTTGGCTCTACTTTATGCCACCTTTTTATAGTTCAAAATAAGCTGTATTTTGAAAGAATAGATTCGTGCAGTAAGGGCGATTCATGATTCGCAGCTTCGATACATTATTTTTTTCAGTGTATTTCAGTGTGTTTTGTTCGCATCGTGCTCACAATCTTGCGGGTTCTACGCTTTGCTTGGAGCTAAGCATTCACCATCTATGGCTTCGTGATATTCAGTGGCTATTTTTTACTTCAGAGTCGAACTGTAACACGCTTCTACAATTTTTTCGATTTCCCTTTTGCGGGGCACCCACGAGGGCGGTTCGACGCTTCGAATGCCCCTAGGATATATTTATCCTTTTGATTTAATGAGTCAACTGATTGCCTTAGGCAGACTATGAAAAAAGAGTTTCGCTTTGAAATTAAAACAAACTTCTCATTTATTGAAAATTAGGGTATCGCAGAGCGTTTTTAGTACATTCCGCAATTTCTTCAAAATTGATATTATCAACCATTTTAACATCTCCAATTTTAGTAGGTAATACAAAATTCAATCGGTCGTTGACATTCTTCTTATCTAATGTAATTGCCGACAAATATTTTTCCATATCAAAACTTGGCACTTTAAAACCTAAGCACAATGCATTTATCAAGGCGCGCTGTCTTGCGAAATCTTTTTCTAAAACAAGACCTCTACGAGCAGCAATATACATTTCAACATCCATACCAAAGGTTACAGCTTGCCCATGAAAAACCCCTTGATAATTACATACATTTTCAAGCCCATGCGCAACGGAATGACCATAGTTTAATATGGCTCGCACTCCATTTTCTTTTTCGTCAGCCCCTACCACATCAGCCTTTATTTTACAACAATTTGATACTACATACGACAATACATCGCTTCGAATTGCTAGAATCTCTTCCGCATGCCCTCGTAAATATTCAAAAAACAACTCATCTCGTATGACACCGTATTTAACCACTTCACCTAACCCAGATTTAAACTCATTTTCAGGCAAAGTTTTTAAAACATTTACATCAATATAAACAGCTTTGGGTTGATAAAAAGCTCCTATCAAATTCTTGCCACTGGAATGATTAATACCTGTTTTACCCCCAACACTACTATCAACTTGCGATAATAAAGTGGTCGGAATCTGAATAAAATCAATCCCCCTCATATAGGTTGAAGCCGCAAACCCACCCAAATCACCCAATACACCACCGCCAATTACGACCAGAAGACTTTTTCGATCTAGTCGCAAACCTACCATTTCGTCCCAAATTTGTTGCAAAAAAACAAATGATTTAGTTTCTTCTCCTGGTGGCAAAATAACGACTTTTTGAAATTTAGCACTTTCAATTTGATCTTTATACAAACGATATAAATTAGTATCTGTTAAAGCAATAATCTTTTTATACTTTTTAAATTCTGGTATTGTCGAAAGAGAATCCATTACCCCAGGTTCAATATGAATATCATAAGATCTCTCACCTAAAGAAACATGCACTATCATTAGCTTATTTTCCAATATAAAAATTTAAATTCATAAAATTATGTTTTCGACTCACCATCATTTGGCTCATCCTTTAACTCTTTTTGTTTTGGCAATTTCTCCAATACCATAAACTTAGATTTAGCCTTTTCTGCCATCCAAATTGGTAAATGGCAAACTATCACTAAGGTTTCTGGTGTATAATCCGCATTCGGGTGCCTCAATACAAATTTTGGTATTTTGCCGATCTTAACCCAAGTATTCCATGGCGGTAAACCATATTCATCTAAATACCCATCCATTCGATCCAAATTTTCTGGTCTATTTTTGATAAAGCTTAGCGGAACAATTAATAAACAATCCGTTCTTTTTCTTTCTACTTCTGAAACTTCAAATTTTGAATTTTGAAAAGTTCTCAAATTAAGCAATTCTTTGCGTTTATTAAAAAAACCACTTTTTATATCTTTTGGAGGTTCAGAAGAAAATTCAATATAATGCCGAATGATTGCCTCAAATTCTGATTTAATATAATCAGGACGCAATAAAAGATTTGGAATGCCAGGCTCCGTCACAACCCAATGATCGATCTTATGACATAACTCTAAAGGAATAGGCAATTCTTCTATTAGGGAATGATGAAAATAGGAGACTATTATTTCCTCCAATTTTTTATCTTTTTCCGTCAATTTACGCAAAATCTCACCTCTTTCTTTTGCAAGGTGAATATTTTCTGACAACATCGGGTTTATTTTACTATTTTTGCGAAAATATTGTTTGTTGAGAAAATAAATAAATGCGATAGTTAAAACACTTAAAAGAACACATATCGCCTTGTCCAAATTAGACATTTTTTTAGGAACGATTACCTCAACACTATCAATATAACCAATTAAATAAGGGGTCCATGTAACATTAGAGTCTTTATTTCTAAATGCAAAGCGCTTTAAAAAATAACCCGTAAAAGTCATATTTTTACCTATTTCAGCCCCAGCCGGCAAATTAGGGCAAATTATTGTATATAAGTTAAAATCGATATCTCTAAAATAAATTTCGTATACATCTTTAACGCCATGGAAATCGTAAAAATAAGTCCCTTCAATCTTCTTCACCAACATCATTTTACCATAACGCACAAATATTTGATCCGTACATTTTTCAGACTCAGACATCATATTATAATGATTCAATCGCTTAGCTTCTGGTTTAGCAAAGAAATCGTTAATCATTTTCTTTGAATTGGTATAAGTAATTTTAGATAATAAATAGGCTAGTGGCATTCTTTCAACCATACCAGCTTCTTCATAATCTTCAAAAGTAACACCATTCTTCATTAAACGCTTTTTACCATGATCGACAGAATTCCAAATAGCATCATAGTTTCCAATATCTGCTAAAAATTTACCATATACTAAAGGTGTTCTGTTTTCACCTTCCATAACTGTTTGAACAAAAATACCTGTGCAAACCACAATATCACCCTCTTTAGGTATTAATTGATCTTGGTCGACTTCATCTTGCGATGAATCCTTCCAAGCTTCTCTCGTAGATTGATCGATAAAAAAAGGCTTCAAGTAATTAAAGTAATAAAAATTACCTCTTAAATCTTCCACTTTGCAATAATAAACTTTATCTAAGCCATTTATTGGTTTATCTAAATACGCTTCTGAAATCGTCTTTAATTTGCCAACAACTTTAATAATCTTTCTTCTATTTTCCTCGTTTGGTTTTTTCGCATCAAAATTATAATCTACTAAATCTAATAGTGTACGATTGGAAGTTTTTGATAAATCACTAATAATCAGAGTTTCTAATTCAGGTACTAATTTTTGACTTTCTAACTCCGTTTTATCGTTTACTTTAGACCATGCATTTTCATTCAATTCCAGTTCTTTTTCGAATATCGACTTCCAATAGCTAGTATCCAATTCTTTTGGAAATTGAATCAACTTTTTATTTTTTTCACTGATAACATTCAAATGGTTTTCGTACGATTTTTTTGATTCCCAAACAGCCGGCAATGGCAAAACTTCTTGCAGGGAATTTCCAAGCATTATTGCAACCGGAGAATCCTTGTTTTTAATTTGTGTAAGCTTTAAATAAACTCCATTCATAAAAACAACATCGCCTACACGAATGTATTTCGAACTTCGAATGGTTTGTAATTCAAACAAACCACCCTTTTCGGTTTCTATAAGGTATTTGTTTATAAATTGTGCACTTTGAATCTCATCGTTTCTAAGACCAACATCAATAGAAATAACCTTGCCTACAACCCAAAAAATTTGACCTTTATTGGGGTTACTATCATCTTTCAAAATGTTATAATTTGCTTGAGCTGCCTTGGCTTGAACTAAATTAGGGTGAGCACGGTCAAGCAAACTTCCTAGTTGTCTTCTGATTTCTACTTCACCCTTTGATACTTTTTGCTCCACTCCAACTTCTAATTCATCTTCCACTTCAAAAAAGTCAGAATAATCAGGGTTATACTCAAAAGTCTCGCTAAATTCAATTATATTTTCTTCATTATTGCTTTTAATTACCTGAAGCTTACCCTTATTTGATTCGTGCTTTTCAATATCATTTTTAGCCCACATGGCAATCAAAATAATCACGCCTAAGCCCAAAATCAACAGTGAAAACTTAGCTTTGTCTTTTGCTGTCAAACCTGGCACGACTTCTCTTTTATTGTCCATTAACCCTCTGCTTTAAATTAAAGATAACACTTGTAATGACGAATATCATTGAAAATTGTTCACTTACTACAGGCAACATTTCTATTTAATGCAGTATTAACTATTTTTTTACATAATTCATCAAAACTAATTCCTGTTTTTGCTGCCGCCTTAGGTAATAAACTATGTGTTGTCATGCCAGGAATACTATTTATTTCTAGTACGAAAGGTTCATTGTCGGCTGAAAGCATAAAGTCAACGCGTGCAACATCTTCTGATTCGGTTAATCGATACACTTTTTCCGCTATCGATTGCATGCGCTTTTCTAAATCAGAATGCAATGAATCAAATAGATAATTTGTTGAATTACTAACATATTTGGCATCAAAGTCGTAAACACCTTTAGTCGTTGCAATTTCAATGACGGGCAAAGCCTTGCCGTCAATAATGCCTATCGTAAACTCACGACCCTTGATAAATTTTTCAGCAAACAAATGTGTTTTAATAGGTACTTTTACTAATTCCTCCATCGATTTAACTATGTAAAGCTCCACACTTGAGCCACCTAAAATAGGCTTCACAACTAATGGTAGCCCTAAAGCATCAAAAATATCGGCATGTGTTAAGTTATGAGAAAACTTTAAAAAAGGGCTTGTAGCAATTCCGTTTTGAACCAATAGTTCTTTGGTTAAAATTTTATCCATTGTAAGACTACAAGATTTAGACCCAGAACCAGTAAACTTTTTACCATTTTTTTCTAAAATTCTTTGAATCTGCCCATCTTCCCCAAATACACCATGCAGTATTACATAATAAACATCCGCATTTATATTTAAAATTTCTTTTTCAAAGTTCTCGTTTACATCAATCAATTGTACATTCTTAAAACTTTTCTTTAAAGCTTCATAAACACATTTACCTGATTCTAAAGACACTTCTCTTTCGGAAGATATACCCCCGTACAATAATGCTATCGATGGTTCCATAACTATTTATTATCCTTTTTATTATTCTCATTTGACAATTTGTCTTTGATTAAACTTTCTAAGTTTTTGATATCTATATTTTGATTGGAAGCCGCATCAATATTTTCACTAGTAATCGCATCATATATTTCTTTGCGATAAACCTTTACATCTTTTGGTGCCTTAATACCAATTCGAACCTGATCTCCTTTGATATCAACTACCGAAATTTCAATATCATCCCCTATCATAATCGTCTGATTCAAATGTCTGGACAAAACTAGCATACAACCTCTTTGTAAGGATAGAGTAAATATCAAAAAAGTATCAGCATTGTATTCAATAAAACCATATTTTAAACATAGAAATCAAACAATTATAAAAGGGCAAGCTTTACATAATTGGTCAAAACCCCTCACCCAAACACTTATTAACACTTACAGAAATATTTGACTCACCTCAAAGAAAAATTTGGCCCACATATTTAGAAAAACAGGTATTAGATTAAGGTCCATCCAAAACGCTTTACTTGGAAATTTTCAGAGAAACCTAATTTTCATATAAAACTCATTTCTAGGCATGTACAGTCTTTTTTGCTAAAATTCACTTTTATTTAATCGTATAAAGTTTTCAAAATATGAAATAAAAATATTTGCAATTAGAAAATATTTGCTTTTAGAGCCATAGCATCAAAAGAATAAAACCGCTACTATTTATAAGAATTTTTGCGAATTATTGTATTCTTAGTGTATTTTTATTTTTTTACAATTGGCGGAGTAGAGACGGGTTTGAAACCCGTCTCTACTTGGTGAATCTAAAATTTGCTGAGTAGTTGCCTTATATTATTATTAAAAACCATTTCAAGGTGATGGCGTTTATTCTCAATCAACTTCCCCAAAAAAAGCAAAATTTTTAATTATCTGAATAACTATTAAATTTTCTCCTCCTATTATTTTATCTTGCTGAATAGTTCTGAAAATATGTTAAAAATCTTAAATTTTTTCATTCATGACCCAATTCAAAGATATCTTAAAAACCTTAGAACAAAAATTAGAGTTAGGCTCTCTCTTTGACTCTAAAAATAATTTTGCCAAAATCAGTGGGTTTTCTGGTGGTTTTGGGCATTTTCTTATAGGCGAATATGTAAGAATAAACCCACAAACTCTTATTATTACTTCAAACAAAAAAGACCTTGCACCTCTAACCTATGATATTACCAATCAGGAAACTACAGCATTTCGCGTATTGCCCCAAATTGATTTTCAATCCCCATTAGATTCCTATAAAAATCGCAAAGCCCTAAATGATCTCAGTACGATTGCCCAAAGTTTGGCCACTCAAAAAACGGCCTTGTTGACTTCAATCGAAAGTATGTTGCAACCAAATATCAACATCTCTAACGAATTACAGCCATTAGAAATTGAAATTGGTAGAGAATATACAATTGAATTTTTACGAGAAAACTTTTTAAAAAGAGGTTTTGTTGAAGAAGAAATTGTTTCTGTGCCTGGTGAGTTTTCTGTTCGAGGCGGCATATTTGATTTTTTTTCTCACAAATACCCCGACCCTATTCGATTAGATCTATTTGGAGATGAACTAGAAGAAATCAGAACATTTGAAGCCCACAGCCAAAAATCTCTGGAGAAATTAAAAAAAATTACAATCTCCGATATTCATTTAGAATCGACCGAAAACTTGCAGTTAAACTATATTATAGACATTTTGCCATCAGATTATCATTTATTATTTCTGCACGAAAACGATATATTATATAATGCAGAACAATATTTCAAAAAAACAAATCGAAAAGACATTCTTAGCTATCAAGACCTATTAAATCGTCTTGAAAATCGAATTGTGAAACATGCCGTACCTTATATGCCACCAACGGAAGAAGTTTTTTCTTTACAATCTTTCCCCATTCCAAAGAAAAAAGGCTCTCTTGTTGCGTTTCTAACCCAATATTTACAAAAATCGTTAAATTTATATTTATGTTATACGACCCCATTTGAAAAAAATTTATTAGAAAAAGAATTAAAACAAAATGAGTTTTCTTCTGACAACATCACTCTGATAAAGGGGCATATTAGTAGTAGCTTTTATGTGCCAAAAGCAAAAATTGCCATTTTTTCAGACTTTGAACTATTTAATAAAAAATCAACTGTTCTACAACAAAACAAGCAAGAATCTAAACCATTAGAAGAGTTTTTGGAATTAATGGAAGGTGATTATGTCGTTCATGCCAATCATGGTATTGGTATCAATCATGGCATAAAATCATTGCAGTTAATGGGTCGTTTTGAAGATTTTCTTTGCCTAGAATTTGCAGATGCCGTAAAAGTATATGTACCTCTGATGAATGTAGGGCTTGTTCAGAAGTATATCGGTGGTTCAGATACGAAACCAGCACTTTCAAAAATTGGCAGTAAAATATGGGAAACCAAAAAGAAAAAAGCCCGTAAAGAGGTTGAAGATATTGCTCACGAATTACTTCAAATTCAAGCCAATCGCAAAAGTGCCGTGCGAACGCCCTATCGTTTTGATGATATTGAATATCAACGATTTGCGGAAGAATTCCCCTACGAAGAAACACCAGATCAAACAAAAGCGATTCAGGCCATTTTAGAAGATATGACTGAAAATGATAAATTTATGGATAGAATTGTTTGCGGAGATGTAGGTTTTGGCAAAACAGAAATTGCAATGCGTGCCGCTCTAATTGCAGCATTGGGCGGCGTTCAAATTGCAGTATTAGCACCAACTACCATTTTAGTAGAACAACACTTTAAAACATTTTCAGAACGATTTCAAAACTTCCCTATTTTAATTGAAAAAATAAATCGTTTTACTCCTCAAAAACAAATTGATAGCATAGAAGAACGATTAAAAAACGGTACATTAGACATAATTATTGGCACACATAAACTATTATCAAACCAAATTAAAATCAAGAATCTTGGTCTACTCATCATAGATGAAGAACAACGATTCGGCGTAAAACAAAAAGAAAAACTAAAAAAATACCGAAGCGAAATGGATCTTTTAACATTAACAGCAACCCCCATTCCGCGAACGCTTCACATGAGTTTGATTGGCGTGAAAGATATCAGTATTTTAGCAACACCCCCACGCAATCGTTTACCAATAGATAGCAAGGTTTGTGTATACAATGAAGAAGTCATTGGCACATCCATTAGGCGCGAATTAGAAAGAAATGGACAAATATTTTTTGTGCATAATCGGATTGCTTCTCTGCCTAAAAAATTAGTCGAAATCAAAGAAATTGTGCCAGAGGCAACGATTGAAATATGCCATGGCCAAATGGATGAAGAAGAAATAGAAAACACCATGAATCGCTTTGTTTTAGGCAAAGTAAATATTTTGCTTAGTACCACCATAATTGAATCTGGTCTAGATATACCAAATGCAAACACAATCTTAATTGATTACGCCAACATGTATGGGCTTTCTCAATTACATCAAATGCGTGGAAGAATTGGTCGTTCTGATCGCCAAGCCTATGCCATTTTACTGGTGCATGCTGATAAAAAAAGCACCAGAAAAGCTGAAAAACGCTTGCAAGCTATCGAAGAACATACAGATTTAGGCGCTGGTTTTAATCTCAGCGTTGCAGATATGGAAATTCGTGGCGTGGGAAATTTATTAGGGGCAGAACAGCATGGCTCTGTTGCATCCGTTGGTTATGATATGTATTGCCAGCTACTGGAAGAATGTATTTTGGAATTAAAACAAGAAAACAAAACTCAATATCAAGAAGTTGAGATCAAGCTAAATATTCCAGCCTTTATACCCGATAGCTATATTTTTAATGAAAGCGAAAAATTAAAGCTATATCGTCGATTACACCGCTGCCATGAAATTGACCAAATTAATTCTTTTAAAGACGAATTAATTGATCGTTTTGGTACATTGCCGACAGAAACGGAAAACTTATTGTTATTAGTTAAAATCAGAATATTTTGTCAACATTTAAAAATTGAATCTTTAGAAATCATAAAAAAACAATTAAAAATCAACTTAAAGAATTATGATGATTTGCTTTTAGCGCAAATATTACGAAAATTTGAAGGGGTAATAAATCTTTCAAATCAAAAAATTCTTACGCTAGAACTAGAAGAGGTCTCATTAGTCGTTGTAGAAGAATTGATTCAAAAATTTATAGCAAGAAAACAAGAACTCGGGAAATAACAAAAATGAATATAACTAAAAATTATGCTTTATATATATTGTTGGTGTTAGCTTTTATTATGCTAAATTCAGGTTGCACAAAAAAAGAAGAAGCTTCAGAAAATTCAAATAATATAAATGTCGGCTCGCTAACAATCAACGATATCAAATTTAATTCTCCTGCTGATGAAAACAATATCTTTATTTATTTATATTTGCAAAATGAATATGCTTTAACATTAAAACAGTTTAATTCACTTTTCAAAAGTGCCTTGACAAAAAGAGGCTTAAAACAAAAAATTGATTCAGGTGAAATACCTAAAAACTTAGAAGAAGAATTCAAAAAAAACTTTTTAATGCAAATCATAGGTGATGAACTTTTTTACCAGGAAGGCCTTAAAAACCCTGATATTAATATTTCAGATGCAACGATTGAAAAAGAAACTTCAATTGAATCCCTAAAAATTATAAAATCTACAAATGTACCATTTGATCAATTCTTAGAGTCCATTGGCATGACGGCCTATGATTTTTCACAAAGTATTAAAAAAAACTTATACCGCAAAAAAGTTTTAGATGATCAACAAAAATTTGGAAAAGCAGTTTCGCCAAAAGATATCGAAAATCTTTACAAAATAAAAGCTAGTGAAGGTGCATTTTCTGAAAAATTCCGAGAAGTTTATTTAATTGAATATTTAAGCTCTAACACCAATATTACGCCAGAAATGGTAAAACCCATTTCAGAATTAGTTTCCTTTCAATCGCTTGCAAAATCGGAAAGTATACATGATTCTAGATTAACAGATGGGCGCATTGAAGATGTACCACGAAGCCGAAAACCAAACTTTAGAAACAACAAACGACTCATAAGCAATTTATTATTCGACCAAATATGGCAAGCCGAACCAGGCACTCCTGTTTTTTGCGAAGCTGCAAATCGTTTTTTTATCATTTGGGTTAATAAAGAATTTGAAAAACAAAGCTATTTAACGCCTGACTTACAAATGTATTTAATTCGTTTTTTAAATTTGCAAAATAAAATCCAACTCGAGCAAAACTTAAGTTTAAAAATTGCTAAAACGGCTGTTTTTAAAATTCGCCACAATAATGAACTAGTACCATTAGACTTAGCAAAGTTTCTTAGCGCAAGCATCGAAATTCTTAATAAACCTGTAGAACAGTAGAGGTTGCAATTTTAGGTTTCAGCCAACAATTTAAAAATTGGCAATGATATTTTTTATCATTGCCAACTCAATTCTTTAAATTGCGAACTTATTGTGCAAGCTCTTTGTAAATTGGGTCACTATCTCTTCTACCCATTAATTCGGCAGAACCGCCACCAAGATTATCACCAAATACACCAGGGCCACCCTGGGCTGCAGGTATATCTTTTCGCAACACACCTCCTGTCACCGATATCTCGCCTTCCACTTTATTAACACTTACGATAGGCGTATCTGCGTCTATGTCATACTCACTGAGTTTTGCCCGTTTAACAAATTCAACAGACTTATCGGCAAAGAATATAACCCAGCCCTTACCACTAAATTGACAATTTCTAATATCGTCATTATCATAAGTAGCCACTAATACAAATTTACCGCTGACATTACTTGTTAAATCTTTGTCACAATAAAGGTGATAATCAAGTTCCGTTTGAGGTTTCCAAAATTTATTTTTAAATTTGGTTTCATCATTTAAAAGCATAGGTACATATTTTTCACCTGTTAAACCGCCACTTTTCAATTGGCCTTCAGTACCCAATTGCATATACTTTTGAGAAAAAAGCAGTTCTGCTACACTAGTTGACCAGCAATCTTTACTGTTTCCCCAAGCTTTCTCTTTGCCTTTTGGTAACGGATATGGCATTTTGTTAGACTTAATATCATCTTCTGCATACGAAACCATAATTAAACCAATCGACCTCACCGAAGCGATGGTTCTTGTTTTTTGGGCATTAAATCTCACCAATTCTAAAATTGGCATGATAATGGCGATTAGAATTAAGATAATGGCGATAACCACCATCATCTCGAGAATCGAGAACGGCACTTTCCTTTTCATAACTTTTCCTTTAAAAAAATGATAAAAAACTAAAAATTGGGGAGAAATTCCCCAACCACAGTGTAAGTTATTTTTATGGAAAATTCAAATTTATGAGTAAATCAACATAGACCATGAATTGGTAGCTGATAAATTATATTTCAAAATGAAAATAACTAATTAATCTAGTATCCTAGCCTAGATTGAAAATCAGAGAAAAACACATGTCAATTTCCAAACCAAACAAAAAATAAATTGTAAACAAATTGGTTTTAATGGAGGGCTTTGTTACTGATTTGAATGTTGAGAAGATTTATAAAAATGAAAAATGCCAAGGCAAAAAAAAACGCATGCCAAAAGCATGCGTTTTCTAAACAAAAACAATTATCTGATTAACTTTTTATATTGTTCATCAGTATCTTTTTTACCCATAATTTCTGTTGAGCCACCACCTTTGCCCCATGCACCAACATCAGGAGCCATCGATTTTCTCCAAGTAGCTGGAGCTGTAAGTGATATCGCAGAATCCACAGCGTCTAGACTAATAACTGGTGTTGCTGCATCAGGGTCATAATCTCTAAAGTTTGCTCTTGAAACGAATTCAGTCGTTTTATCTGCATAGAAAACTACCCAACCTGCACCTTCAAATTGGCATTGTCTAATGTCATCGTTGTCATAGGTAGCTACCAAAATAAATTTACCACTCACATTACTTGTTAAGGTTTTTTCACAATAAAGGTGATAATCTAAAGTAGTTTGCGGTGCCCAAAATTTATTCTTATTGACAGTATTGTCATCCAATGTCATTGGTTCATATGCAGAACCCGTAGTTCCAGCACTTTTTAATTGCCCCTCTTCTCCAAGACGCATATATTTTAAAGAGAAAAGCAACTCTGCAACTGTTGTAGACCAACAAGCTTTTGTGTTACCCCAAGGTTTTTCAGAACCTCTTGGTAATGGGTAAGGCATTTTGTTTGCTCTAGTGTCATCTTCAGCGTAAGAAATCATAATTAAACCAATTGATTTCACCGCGGCAAAAGTTTTTGTTTTCTTTGCTTTAGCTTGTACAACATTCAAAATTGGCATTACGATAGAAATAAGAATCAAGATAATGGCAATTACAACCATCATCTCCAGAATTGAGAAACGAAACATCTTTTTCATTAAACTTCCTTTCAAAAAATTTAAAAAACTAAAAAAACTAAAAATTTAGGGAAAAATCCCTAACCGCAGTATAAGCAGTAAATACTCAGATGCAACATATTGTGTTTTATAATTTTAATTTCGACAATATTCAAACATAGCCTCAATACTTTTTAAGGCTTTTAAGCGAGTACTTTCTTCGACTTCAATGACTTGCTCTGGTGATGGGCCTACTTTTAATAAATTCAAAATTTTCAATAAGTCATTTTTCTTCATATAAGGACAAAACTTGCAAGAGCCTATAAATTCTTTATTTGGCGCCTCAGATTCTAATCGATTGACTAATCCACATTCCGTAAGCATCATAAAAGTGTTAAACCCAGAAGTTTTTACATAGTTCATCATAGCACTAGTGCTACCCACAAAATCAGAAGCTTTCGCAACTTCTGGTGTACATTCAGGGTGAGAAACTACTTTTATATGGGGGTGCTTCGCTCGAGAAGCTTCAATAAAACTTGTGTCAAAAACATCATGCACAATACAGGTTCCATCAGAACTAATAATTTCTTTATTAACCCCTCTCGCTTTTAATTCATTACGAATATTATCCGCCATTAGTCTATCTGGGACAAATAAAATTTTTTGTTGCGGCATTTTAATAATGATCTCATAAACATTGCTAGAAGTAACACAAACATCGCATTCTGCTTTGACATCGGCATTTGAATTGATGTAACAAACAACCCCTGCATCGGGGTATTTCTTTTTCAGCAATTTTAAATCGCTCGCTGTAAGAGAATCCGCTAGCGAACATCCAGAACCTCTATCTGGTACTAAAACAGTTGCTTCAGGCGATAGAATTTTTGCTGTTTCAGCCATAAAAACGACACCTGCAAAAATAATAATATCAGCATTTGTCCCTCGTGCATCTAAACTCAAAGCATAAGAATCACCTTTAAAATCAGCCACACCATAAACAATTTCGGCATCCACATAAGAGTGGGCTAAAATTATGGCATTTTTTTGCTTTTTTAAGTGATTTATTTCAAGTGTAATCGGGGCGATTTCTTTACAGGCTTCCATTGTCCATTGGGAACAAGCCCCCCCTTTTACATTTTTCAAAAAACCAAACAATCGTTCGGCTTCTTTTTCAATCTGAGTCAAATTAAACATTCTAAATACCTTAAAAATTGGTTCTAGTGCCTTCTAAACTATCGCAAAACAGCATAATCTTGTTACAATATCGGCCTCGTAGTATAATTTTAACAATTGAATCATTATTGTCAGCACTTATCTAAATTTGCTTTCAATGCGACAAAATAGGTGAAAAATGGAAGAAAAAATTCAAGAAGGCTTTTTAAAACCGGCTCTATCTTTAATATGCCCTCATTGTGAAAAATCCCATAAAATATCCGTAGATATTAAAGTAAAAATTACCGAATGCACCAAATGTGCCAAAAAAATAAAAATACCAGAAAATTTAATTGAAATGGATAGGCTCGTCAATAATTTACACAATATGGAAGTTATGAATAAAGAGCTGATAGACCTTAAAAAATTGGCGATTGCCCAAGAAGCTGAAATTAAAGTGCTAAAGGAAAACAAACAATACCTTGGTTTATTACCTTCTAACTTTAGAAAACTTGATAACATAGTGCATAAACTTCAAGACTCCATGGACCAAATCCAAGAAGAAATCAATAAATGTTTTGAAGCTAACCAAGCAATAGAAAATGAGGAAGGCTCTTCAGAATCAAATCATAGCGAATTAGAAGCCGAAGAGGAAGAAAGCAAATAAGACCATTATTTTCTAGCCAAAACCTGTTCAATTAATTTGAAAAGATTTTTTTCTTCGTAGGGTTTTTGCAAAAATGGAATTCTCTTTTCTTTTATAATTCTATTTAAATCCAAATTACCTGTAAACCCAGAAATTACAATGGCTTTTAATTCAGGGTTGATTAAACTCATTTTTTCAATTAATTCTGGCCCATTCATTGTAGGCATTAACATGTCTACTAAAACAAGATCGATATTTTTATATTCTTTTTTATAAAGTTCTAGTGCGTCCACGCCATTATAAACACCTTTTGTCGTATACCCTGCATCCGATAGTAATTCACATACTAAGGAACACAACAACACTTCATCATCTACAACTAGAATGTTTTTATGTTGAACCACCTGATTTGTAGCAACTTCAACATGTAAAGATTCAATAAAATTTTTATTTAACAGTGGTAGATAAATACGGAATTCGGTATAAACATTTACAACACTTTTCACGGTAATACAACCATGATGAGCCAGTACAGTGCCATATACGGCGGCTAAACCTAAGCCTGTACCTTTTCCTTTTTCTTTTGTAGTAAAAAAAGGCTCAAAAATATGACTTAACATATCCGATGGTATTCCGTGACCATTATCTCGTACCGATATAACGATGTATCGATTTGGTTTTAAACTTGAAAATTCATTTATACAATCATTTACACCAAGTTCTTGAAAATTTGTTGAGAATTGAATAACGCCTCCGTTTGGCATGGCGTCTCTTGAATTAATTGCTAGATTTAATAACGCATTATGTAATTGCGATTCGTCACCCTCTAATACTGTAAAGGGAGAATTAAAATCTTTTTTAATTTGAACTATTGGGTCAATCGTATGAGAAAGTAAATTAAAGACATCGCTGATCAAATAATTTACATCAATTTCAGCAAGCCGTGGTTTTTCATGTCGCGAAAATGCCAGCAATTGTGATGTTAAGTTTGCTGCTCTTCGACCAGTAATCAATATATTTTCAACAAATTCAAGCAGATTGGCATTACCTTTCAAATGCTTTTTCAAATAATTTGCACAGCCTATAATTCCCGTTAATAAATTATTAAAATCATGTGCTATGCCCCCTGAAAGCTGGCCTATCATGCGCATTTTTTCAGAATGCCTCAATTGCTCCTCCAATTTTATTTGATCGGTTAATTCTCGACAAACGACCACCGTACCTAGAACACCAATATTACTATTTTTTAATGGCGCACAATTCAAGGAAACAGGCAATAGACGACGATCTTTTGTAGAAATTTTCCATAAGTCAAGATTATTTTCATCCTGCTTGTTAAAATTTTGAAAATCCAAACCTAAGCTATGTCTGATGGGGTCATTAATAGAAAATTTTAATATTTCTTCAATTTGCATACCAATCAAAATATCTTTAGAATAACCTGATAAATTCGTTGCCGCAGAATTTACTCTAATAATTTTATTTTTATCATCAATTGCAATTACAGCATCTGTAATACTCTCTAAAATTACCGAAACATGTTCCTCGTTTTGTTTCATCTCTATTTCATATTTTTTACGGCTTAAAGCATTAACAAATACTTCCCCACAAATTCTTAGAAGTGTTATTTCATCATCTGTCCAAGTTTTACTAAGCCTTACACTATCAAAACCTAACCCTCCAATGACTTTGCCTTCTAAACTAAGCGGCACCCATATTACACTTTGAGCACCTAAATTTAAAAGCATTTCTTTTTCTTTAGAAAACTCTTTTTTGATGCGATTCACATCTTCAAGAAATAGGGTCTCCCCTCTCAAAATAGAACTAAACAATAGCGGAAATTCATTCACGCGAAAGATTTCATTATCATTACCAAATTTTTTTACAAAATCACCATGCCATTGATAACTTAATTTAGCTATTGAATTATTATCAGAAAATAAAAACAAGTAAGACCTATTCACATTCATAAAATTGCCAATAATGTCTAAGGCTAACTTTATACCGGCATCGATGCGGTTACTTTTCAAATTAATAAAATTCGAACTAACCGCACCAACCATTCGTTCAAATTCTATTCGATAGGTTAATTGCTCTTGCACAATTTTTTGGTTAGAAATATCTTGCACAATTCCATATACCGCTTTTACTGATTTATTATCATTTAATTCCAATTCAAAAAATACAGAAATTTGCTTTTGCTTACCATCCGCACTAAAAATTTTCTGCTCAAACCATCCATTTTGCTTCAATCGAATGTTTTTTCTTAAAAACAATAAACATTTTTTCCATTCCATTGGAGAAAAATAACCTCGCAAATTGCGAAAATTTAACTCCGTTTCAATCGGCAATAGACCAAAAATCGCATGCATTTCTTCATCACAATTCAAATGCTTGTTTTCATTATCCCAAACCCAATTACCTATTTTTGCAATTCTTTGAGTTCTTTTTAATAAACTTGAGGTCGATTGTAGCGAAAATAAAGCAGTTTTATTTTCTGTAATGATCTGACCAATTCCTTCAATAAATTCTAGCTCTTTATTTTCACCAAATTTTGGTTCACCTATTAATGAAAAATATTCTAAATAACCGTGTCGAAAATATCGAAACACAACACGAAAAACTTCATTTAACAAAATTTTCGACTTAATTTCCTTTTCAACACGAACTCTATCGTATAAAGAAATAGCATTTAGCAAATCAGTAAATAAATATTTCGATCGTAATTCAAGACCTAAATTACAAAGCATACTTTCTGAAAAAAAAACTTCATTCGTATTTAGATTCCAACGCCAATATCCTATTTTCAATAAATCCTGAGAGTTAACCCCCATATAACTATCAAAATGGTTATCTGTCATTTAAACTCTAAAGTAATGGTTTCCTTTGGCCAAAAGGCATCTAGACTAGCTAGTCTATAGTACACTCTATTATATGAAAAAAGCAAACTTAAATAAATTTCTATTCGTAAATATAATTTGTGCGTTAAAATAATAAGTACAAATCGCATTCAGTTCAAACAGAATGTTGACCCATTGGCTATAGGCGCATAAAGAACAAGTTCACTTTTTGTCAAATATTTTGAGTATTTCCATAGGCATCTTAAAAAATTTTTATAATATGACCCCAAAACTTATTCGAGAATAAAATAATGCAAAATAAACAAACCTCAACCAGTATCGAAGAACAAATAATTGCCCTAAAACAATGGAAAACCCAAAATGGAAAACTATACCGGAAAATTATTTTTAAAAACTTTATAGAAGCCTTCAGCTTTATGACCCATATTGCCATTTATGCAGAAAAAGTTAACCATCACCCTGAATGGAAAAATGTCTATAATGAATTAGAAATTTGGTTAAAAACTCATGACAAAGATGCGATTACTGAAAAAGATATTGCTCTCGCTAAAATCATCGATGAATACAACAACTAACAAAGGAAGTTAATGACCCACTCAAATAAAAATACTGCCATTCTTTTAATTTCTTGCCCCGATCAAAAAGGCATCATTACGAATGTCACCAACTTTATTTTTAAAAATCAAGGCAACATCATTGAGCTTGAACAACATGTTGACAAATTAAGTGGTAAATTTTTTATGCGCGTGGAATGGGAATTGAATGGTTTTCTCATCGATAAAGAAAAAATTAAATCTGAGTTTTATAAAGAAATGGGGCTACCATTTCACATGGAATGGGATATCAATTTTTCTAATTATATCCCGAAAATGGCCTTATTCGTTTCTAAACATGCTCACTGTTTTTTAGACCTATTGGCTAGATATCAAGCGAATGAATGGCCTATTCATATACCGATTGTCATTAGTAACCACCAAGAATGGCAAACTATAGTAGAAAATTTAAACATTCCATTTTATTATTTACCTATTTCTAAAGAAAATAAAGCGGAACAGGAAGCAATTCAACTTCAGTTGATGGAACAATATAAAATTGATTTTATTGTTTTGGCACGCTATATGCAAATTCTAGGCTCTAATTTTATTCATAAATTTCCCAATAAAATTATCAATATCCATCATAGCTTTTTACCCGCCTTTCCAGGTGCTAAACCCTATCATTCCGCTTTCGAAAGAGGTGTAAAAATCATTGGTGCAACTTCTCATTATGTAACCGATGAGCTAGACACAGGGCCTATTATTGAACAAGATATTATTCATGTTTCCCATAATGACAGCATTGAAGATTTGATACGAAAAGGCAAAGATGTTGAAAAAATCGTGCTATCAAAAGCTATCTGGAAACACCTAAATCGAAAAATTTTAGTACATAATAACAGAACTATCGTTTTCACTTAGTCTTAAACAAAGCTTACAGTTTTCTAATTGAAACTTTTTTACGCTTTTTATTATTTTTAATATATTTATATTTATTTTTTTATATTTTAAATATAATTTTAAGTAAAACTCTCTATTTAAAAAAAGGGCAAAAAATGATAAAAGGTCTAATTCCAGCTTGTGTAACTCCGCTTGATTTAATGGAAAACATTGATGTGGAAGCCGTAAAAATGCATATGGACTATCTCTTAGATTGCGGCGTCGATGGTTTATTATATTGTGGCACAACGGGGGAATTTAACTGCTTAAATAACGAGAAAAGAAAACTATTAATTGAAACTGCCGTAAATAACAATAGAGGCCGCACCATTATAATGGTAGGTATTGGCGCTACTTCGACCGCTCAGGCCATTGAGAATGCAAAAATTGCAGAAAACGCTGGCGCAGATTATTTACTTTTAATGACACCATGGTTTGAAAAACCTTCTTTGAGAGGCATAGAAGATTATATTCACGAAATTACAAAGTGTACGCGTTTACCAATAATGCTTTATCATCACCCCTATCGCACCTATTTCGATTGGCCAGTAGCACACATTGCAGAGATGTATTATAAATTCAAAGGTAAGGTTATAGGCATTAAGGATTCAAGTTGTGACTATAATCGCTTACTTGAACTTAAAAAATTGGTAGATGATGACTTTAAGATTTTCTTTGAATGCCCAGATAAATTTCAACAATCTGAAAAACTAGGCGCGGTTGGCTGCATAGATGGTTTAGCAAATCTTAACCCACTTGAAGCCGTCGGAGCAATGAACGGAGATATAAACTTCATCAACCAATACAAAAAAGCTAGAAATGTTTTGGCTAGCTCAAAAAATTACATAGCTGTACTAAAAGCTGGTTTAAAAATGATTGGGATAAATGTTGGCACTCCCTTTCATCCCAATCACCAAATTGACCCTATTGAACAAGAAAGTATAAAAAATGTTTTAGTTGAAACAGGGCGCATCAACATAAAGTCTCAGTACGAAAATATCACAGAAACTACAAAAATTGTGGCGGATGAATTACACCAAGTTATTAAAATACCTATGAATGAAGCCATCATTAGCAAAGCACCTGACAATCAAAGACAATATCGTCACCATCCTTCCATTATCTTTTTCCAAGATAAATTCTTTAGTGCTTGGTCGGAAGGTTTTAGAAATGAAGATAGTCGCGGTCAAGCAATAGGAATTGCAATTAGCGATGCGGGCATAAACTGGAAACCACACTCCCAAATCTTACCAGAAACCAATCAAAAAACCTATTATTCTAACGGGGGCTTTACTATTATTAATAATGAACTCTATTTACTCGTTACCGAATATAGCTCGGCTCGTTATGCCCAAGGTACCCGCATTCGTTCTCAATGCTGGGAAAATCTTAAAACAAATTTTTATCAACTGAAAAACAATAATTGGGTTAAAACAGAACATTTCATTAATGGGTTTTATGTAAACGAAGCGCCTCGCTTAGACGAAAACCGAAATTTTATAACATTAGGTATGGATGAATACCATAATGCTGTTGCCTTTCAATCTAAATTAAGCCAACCATTTTCTTTTGAAAAAATAATGTTAAGTGATACCAACGATGGCCTACAATTATCTGAGCCAACTTGGGCAATTTTTCAAAATAAAAAAACCATCTTGTTTAGAGATTTAGGGGTTAATAAATATTTATGGCAAAGTGTGTATAACGCCAAAGAAAATAAATTCTCAAAACCTTGTTTAACAAATTACCCTAACGGAAATAGCAAATTATTTGCTTTTTCTATTTTTGAAAATGGCACTGCTATTATTAGTAATGCTACAACCGAGAACTCTCATGCCAGATGTAAATTACACCTAGGTATTGCAAAAAATGGAACTTCATTTGAATATTCCGTTGTACTTAAAGATAATGTGAAGTGCGAACCAAAATTTAAAGGATTACACAAAATGTCTGGTTTTCAATACCCAAATGCCTATATCCAAAACAATCATTTACACATTATATTTTCGGTGAATAAAGAAGATATTGCAACAATCATAATTGACCTTAAAGACATAACTCAGGTAACCAACAATAAAGATAAGAATTTAATTGCGATTTAATTTCATAAATCGAGAGCGCCCAATTTTCGAATAGATGCAAGGACTTTTCACGAGTGTGTTCGGCTCATGATGTGTCTTGGTAACACTTTTCGGCAAACCATAATTGATAACATGCGTAGAGACGGGTTTCGAACCCGTCTCTACAACTCTAACCCCAAAAACTAGAGTTCTTACAAAAAACACACCTTTATAAAAGCTTCACAAAACCACATCAATGGACGAATGCACCCCTTTTCACGAAGTAACCTTGTATCTATCCCCTAATAACCCAAAGTTATAAATTCCAACGCCCTACATTTGGAATAAGATTGTTAAATTTATTGAAATTTTTCCATATCAACCGACAATTTATTTTCAAATTGAAAACTATCCATACAATATTTAAGTGCTAAAACGATATTAGGCATTAAGCACTTGATTTATTATGTAAAAAAAACGATAAAAAGGTACCCAGTATTTAATTAAAATTCTTACCCAGTTGATTAAAAATGAAAAATAATATTCTGATAATATTTTTGTTTTTTACCCTGAATATCATAAAAAGCGATGATGCAATCTCATCGTTAGTTAAATACACAAATAAAAATAATTTTGAAATTCATTACGAAAAAATAAAAAATCTGAAAAAAGTTGAATTATGGGTCACGGAAGATGGTGGGAATAAATGGCTTTTAACAAAGGAAGATAGCGATTTAGAACCACCTGTTTCTTTTACTGCACCTAAAGATGGTTTATATGGTTTTTTTATTTTATTAGAAGCAGAAAATGAAAAACGACTTGCCCCACAAAAAGGCACAAAGCCACAATTTTTATACATACTAGATCAGAAAAAACCAGAGATAATTTTAGACCAACAGAAAACACTTACATTCAAAGCAGGCGGAGAAGTTCCACTAAAATGGACACTTTCAGATGCACACCTAGGTGACAACCCAATAACAATTGCAATATCTTCAGATAATAATAAAACTTGGACAACAATTTTTACGAATGCAAAAGATACACCAACTTCTATAAAAGCCCCAAGCCAAGATAAAACTGAATTCCAAATTAAAGTAATAGCTAAAGATTTAGCCGGCAATGAAGCTATTGCCATCTCAGAAAATTTAACAGTAGATGGGCTAATACCTATCGCAAAAGTTGTAGGCCCATTTACTAACTTTAAAAGTCAATTTGAAGTTATCATACAAACCCAAGATGAAGGTAAATCAGGGGTAAAAGGTATTAATCTGTGGTATACTCTCAATAATGGCGAAGATTGGAAGTTATTTGCGAAAGACCTAAACCCTAAAGCACCCATACTGTTTACTCCGCCTCCAAGTAGCAAAGTTGGCCTATACGCCAGTGCATCAGATTTTGCTGGCAACGAAGGGTTTCAACCAGTGGCTGGTACTCCACCGCAACATACTGTGCTTACAGATACAGAAAAACCAATAATTAAAATTTTAGAACCGGTTAATTTTGCTTCCATAGCCGGAGGTAAAAAATTAGAAATTAAATGGGAAGCAAAAGATGACAACCTTAAAAATTTTCCCGTCGATATTTACTATTCTGTAGATGGCGGAAACCAATGGGTTTCAATTACAAAAAATGAAAAAGCAATTGATTCCTTTTCATGGCAAACACCAAAATTCGATAGCAAAAATTGTTGCATAAAATTAATTGCAGTTGATGAAGCAGGCAATATTGGGGAAGCGGTTTTACCGTTTTTCTTTGAAATTGATAGCACTCCTCCTATTTCAAAAGCAATGTATTTATTAAATAAGGATATACCTAAAACCCAAACTCCTCAATATACAGAAAATGAAATTGAAACAAATAAAGTCGATTATATAACCTCAGAATTTCTAGAAGTAGAAAGCCTTAAAGAAGATAAGCAATTTGAACTTGCAATGGATAAATTGCAGAAATTGGAAGAAAAATTCCCAGAAAATAGCCGTGTTTATTATGAAAAAGCTTTAATTTTGTCGACCTATCTCATACAAGACAATCCGCTTTCGATGAACCAAGCTGTGAATTTGTTAGAAAAGGCAATAAGCCTGAATAATAGTTTTGAGGCCGCCTATATTCTTAGGGGTTCCATATACTATAAAAAGTATAGTGTAGAAAAAGACGAAAAACAAAAAAAACATTATTTATTACTTGCTGAACATGAATATTTAAATGCCATTAAAATTCTAGGAGATAACTATGAAGAACATAGTAATCTTGGAATTGTCTATTTTAGATTAAACAGATATGAAGAAGCCAAAAAATATTTACTAAGAGCAACTCTTTTAAAGAAAAATCCAGGAATTTGTTATTGGTATTTGGCGAGAATTTCAGAAAATGAGGAAGACTTTGCAAAAGCTGAAATTTATTGGCGAAAAGCCGCCGGCGCATATGGGGTTAATACTATTTTTGGGGAAAAGGCTGTTTTAAATGTTGAAAGCGCCAAAAGTAAAAAAATTGGAAAACAAATGTTGGAGTAATCTAAGCTCAATATTTCTAGTAATAGGGCTTGCAACCTTTTTAAGTTCGAGTATTTTGCAAGCAGACGAAAAAACAGATAAACCTTCAAATGAAAAAAGCACACCTAAACCGACTGAAGTAAAACTTACCCCCGACTCAAATACTCAGCCGAACGAAAACAAAAAAGATGCTCAAAATAGTTCTAGCGCTACCGACAAAAACCTAGAAAAAAACCATGAAACAGATACAAAAAAAATAACAGAACGCTTAAAAACAGCCCAATACGACTATGATGAAAAATTATTTGGCCAAGCACTAGGTAGTTTTTCTAAAATTATCGCTGAATTTGAAAATGATTTAAATAGTGACGACAAAAAAGCTATTCATATAAAAATGGCACATTGTCATTATGAATTAGGGCAATTTTATAAATCTATTTTATTGTTAGACCCAATCATTGGCCTAGACGACATTCCTTTAGATTTTCAACCAAACAATTTTCATTCGACTTTAATTAGTTTTCAAACACTTTCTAGTAATTTAAAAAAGCCAAAATTTAATAACATGAAACCTATTACCGTTTTATTTCCAGAACTAAATAACTTAGACGATATGGCAATAGAGAAAATCATAGTAACTTTTAATTCAATACTAAACACCCCCTACTCTTGCAAAAAAATCATTGATGCTTACCTTAATAACAACACATGGAATAATAAAATCATCAATCAAATACCTAGCAATGGCAGTGAAAAAGAGATTAAACTTTTAACAAGACTAATATTGGAAGAGCTATACCCTATTAACAGTTATCTGAATAATCAAAAAAAGAAAAAAAGTAGCAACGCCAAAGAAAATGAAATCTCCGTAATCAAGAATCAATACTATTATGATGCTTTATATTGGCGGGCTCAAATTCACATGGAAACCTTTTATTATTCTTTTGCAAGAGCTGGTTTTGAAGAAGTAAGTGGAAGCTTAAATTTTAAAGAAAACGAAAAAATAATTTCTTGTTTATTTTACAAATCAAAGGCGAACTTTTATTTAAATCAATATAAGTTGGCTTTAAAAGATTTAGAAAACTTAAAAGACCTATATGGTATTGATGAGTTTTACAAGAATAATTTCAATGAAGAAACCATTTATTATATTGCCCGCTGCCATTTTGAACTTGCGAAATATGACAAGGCGATTCAAAAATTTCTACTTTTAACTGCTGGTTACGAAAACAGAGAACCACATAGCAAATTAATTCGCAACGCTTACTTCTGGTTGGGGGAAACCTATTATTGCAAAAGCCTTTTAAATGACGCCATAAAAGCCTACGAAGTTGTTCTAAAATATGGCACCTATTCCGAAAAAGAGAAAGTTCTCTATAGCATAGGTTGGGCCTTATTTGAAAAAGGCGATTTAGCATCAAAAGATGCTTCAAAAAAACATTTTAATTTGTTACTGAACGATTATCCAAATACCGCATTTCGACTAAAAACAGAACTAAAATTAGCGGAAATTGAAATAGAAGAAGGCAATTCTGAAAGAGGCGAAAAAATTATAGACGAACTAAAAAACACAACTATGAACGATGATTTTATCGTTAAAAACAGCAATCTTATCAAACAAACTGATTATTTAATTGGGTTATTATACATCAAAAAAAATGAATACAAAAAAGCAATGGTGCATTTCAAAAGAAGCGAAGATACTTTAGATCAAAATTTACGACAAAAAATCAATATTCAATTTGGTATATGCCATAAAGAATTAGGCGACTTTAAAAAAGCAATTGTTAGTTTTACATTAGCCAGCGAAAATGACTCAAACGAAAGCTTACAAATTTCTGCGAAAGAAAACTTAGCCGATACCTACCTCCGAAGAAGATCCAACCAATCTGATTTAGAATTAGCTGCAAAATTATATGATACCCTCATTAAGCAAAATCCAAATCATTCCAATAATATCGATTGGCGCAAAAAGAAATCCGAAATCCTAAGATTACAAAAGCGTGATGACGAAGCTATAGCAACTTTAAGCAAAATTCTAAAAGAAGATTTATCTAATTGGGAAGAAGCACAAATTGAAATTGGCAATATTTTAATGTCAGCAAGCCCCCAAAGATTTAAAGTAGCCGCCGCTCATTATAAGGCAATTATTGATACTGTATCGAGTAAAGAAAAAAATGAAGAACTAATACTAAACTATGCTATCTGCTTACTTAAATCAGATCAAGCCGTCGATGCGATAAGACATTTGCAAAGATTAATTAATGAATCAGAAAATATTAATATTGTTACTGATGCCTACCAATATCTTGCCTTATGTTATGAAAATGAAAATGATCCACAAAAGTCAATTGCCATCTTAAATGATTCATTAACTAAATATCCCCAACAAAAAAACCGAATTCATTTACATCAAGAATGTGTTCGACTAAACCAATTAACCCAAAATATTGACTTAGCCAAGAAGCATTTAAATATTTTATATCTAGAAGATACCGATCAAAACAACCAAGCTAAAGCTCTCTACCAGCTTGCTGCCTATGATCTTAAATCAAATGAACAAAATAATTTAGAAATGGCTATCGAAAAGTTTAAAACTATTATTGAAAAATTCAGTAATTCAAGCTCTAGTGCCAATGCATCATTCCAACTTGGTTTAATCTACATAAATCAAAAAAATGTAGAGGAAGCAAAAAAACATTTTGAGAAAATAATCAATGCCGAGCAGGATACAGAGCTAATGCTTTCTTCCTTTTTGACAATTGGCGATTTCTATTATGCAGCCAATAATTTTTTAGAAGCCTTAAAATACTACACGAAAGCTATTCCGTTAGTTAATACTTCAGACTTAAATAAGAACAAAACACAAAGCGAAACGATTCTGTCAAAAAAAGCTGACTGCTTTTTTCAATTAAAGAATTATTTTGCCGCAATGAAAGAGTATATTCAATTGATTCGAATGAACCGAAATGATCTAGATTATAAAATTCGATATGCAAAATGTTGTATCGAAACTAAAACTCAAATTTTAGATGCTATTAGTATTTTAGAAAAAATTCCTGCACAAAACTTGTCTCAAGAAATCGAAAAGCTAATGGAACAATTAAAAACAATTCTTGCGCAAGAAAAAAAGAAATAATAACCTGGAAGGCTTATGACAAATTTAATTCTCAATATTATTGGTGACTTTCACCCGCTTTTGGTTCATTTTCCCATTGGTATTTTTGGCTTAATCGCCTTCACTTTAATTTTATATAAATTTAATAAAATCGAACTAAATAGACCCTATTTTAAAATTATCAATGGCTTTTGCCTTGCCACTTTAGTATTATCTATCGCTGCGGGCATAGCAAGCGAGAATGTCCGCTCATATTCAAGCAAAGACCTAGAACTACTGGAGTGGCACAAACGACTCGGGTTTGCACTTTTAGTTTTATATTCAATTGGGTTTTATTTTTTATATTACCAAGAAAAAAAGCCATATTTTTTTAAAGCATATGTGGTTTTATTTACTCTATCATTTCTTTGTATGTCAATCGGAGGCCACTTAGGCAGCACAATTGTGCATGGTGAAATTAAACTAATTAGAATGTTTAAAAGCAAACCACAACCAATTGCTAGCGAAAAGAAAACTGTTTCAACACAGGAAGAAACGGAAAAAAGCACTTCCCAAATTTCAAAGCAAATTGATTTTAAAGCTCATATTTTGCCCATACTAGAAGATAACTGTATTAAATGTCACGGGCCAGATAAACAAAAAGGTGACCTAAGACTTGATACTTTAGAATTCGCAAGCGTCATAACACCTTTTCAACCTGATAAAAGCGAATTATATAGATTGATTAACCTACCAGAAGGGCATGAAGATGTTATGCCTTCAAAGGGCGATTTACTATCACCTGAAGCGATAAAATTAATCCATGATTGGATCCTTCAAGGTGCTAAAGTTGCAGACGAGAACAACCCAGCTAAATAACTATGAATGAAATTCTTTCGAATTATTATTTTTGGCTATTTTTAATATCACTTTTTTGTGTTTTGCTTGAACAAATTGCACCTTGGCGACCACAAAAATTTCTTCGAAAACAATTCTTCCAAGATTTATTTTGGATGATCTTCAATTTATATCTCTTTTTCTTAATTTTTTCACATTTAATAAACGCTTTTGAAAACAGCTTTTTAAACTTTAGCAACTTGAAACGATTAAAAGGAATGTTGAACTTTTCTGAATGGAATATATTTTTGCAATTTTGTATTGGACTGATAGTTAAAGATTTCATTGAATGGTTAATTCATAATTTATTGCATCGAATTAATTTTCTGTGGAAAATTCACCAATTGCACCATTCAATAAAAACAATGGATTGGGTGGGAAATATTAGATTTCATTTTCTTGAAATCATCGTGTATAACACTTTAAAATACCTCCCTTTGTTATTTTTAAACATAACTATCGAAGCCTATTTAATGATTAATGTCTTCTCAACGCTTATAGGATTTTTAAATCATTCGAACATACAATTAAATTTTGGTCTCTTGCATTATATTTTTAATACGCCAAATATGCACATTTGGCATCATGATAAGGGCAAAGCCCAAAAATATGTTGAAAGTAAGAAAGGTGACTTCCGCCGATAAGACAAGATAATACTTGTTTCGCGGACAAAATAACCTTTACTTATGAGGAAATCACCATGAAACATTCTATCAAATC